>TARA_R110002094_G_scaffold36203_3_pt1 | contig 16560 bp, 17 predicted proteins | sample TARA_R110002094 | Tara Oceans TARA_R110002094 (sample SAMEA4397409) | marine metagenome | biome: Polar Biome; feature: [MIX] marine epipelagic wind mixed layer (ENVO:01000061); material: water (ENVO:00002006), including particulate matter (ENVO:01000060) such as... | depth 10-100 m
TACCGCATGATGGTGTGGGCCATTGTCGCTATCGGCGGGCTCAGTTTTGTAGTCTGGGCCCACCACATGTACGTCAGCGGCATGCACCCGGCGTTCGGTTTCTTTTTCGCCACCACTACCCTGATCATCGCCGTGCCCACGGCGCTCAAGGTCTACAACTGGGTCCTCACGCTCTGGCGCGGCAACATTCATCTGACAGTACCCATGCTGTTTGCCATCGGCTTCATCTTTACCTTTACCCACGGCGGCCTGACAGGGCTGTTCCTGGGCAATGTCACCATCGACCTGCCGCTGTCCGACACCTACTTTGTGGTGGCGCACTTCCACATGGTCATGGGGGTATCACCGATCATGGTACTGTTCGCCGCGCTATATCACTGGTACCCGCTGATTACCGGGCGCATGCTGCATACGGGGCTGGGCAAGGCACACTTCTGGCTCACCTTCCTCGGCACCTACGCCATCTACTTGCCGATGCACTATCTGGGGTTCCTCGGCGTACCGCGGCGCTATTTCGCCATGGACGGTACCGACTTCATTCCCGCGTCGGCGCAGTCTCTCAACGCCAGTATTACGCTGGCAGCGCTGATTGTTGGCCTGAGTCAGCTGATCTTCATATACAACCTGGTCTGGAGTCTGCGCCGCGGCGAGCGGGCTGGACACAACCCCTGGGGGGCCACCAGCCTGGAATGGCAAACGCCTGATGTACCGCCACGGCACGGCAACTGGGGCCCGGAGCTGCCCGTTGTTCATCGTTGGGCCTACGACTACAGCGTGCCGGGCGCCAAGCGCGACTTCATTCCCCAGAACGAGCCCGAAGGCCAAGGAGCTGAAGGATGAGATTGCTGAAGGCATTGCGCGCCAAGCCATGGCTTGAGCCCACCATGGTCAGTACAGCGGGGGCCGCTGTTGCGTCTGACCCGCTTGCGGCACCCCGCACCGCGTTGCGTTTTGCCCTGGGCATCATCAGTGTGCTGTTTTTCCTGTTCATCATCACTTTCCTGTCGCGCTCCCAGTATCCTGATTTCCAAGCCCTGGCCGGGCAACCCTGGCAGCCTTTCACCGACCCTACCCGGCTCTGGTTTAATACCGCTCTCCTCGCAATCAGCAGCGTGGCGATGCAATGTGGGCTTGTCGCCGCCCGTCGCGATCAGGTCAACCGGGCAGTCGCCGGTGTCAGCGTGGCGGTATTCTTCGCGATAGCCTTCCTGGTGGCACAACTGGAACTGTGGCGCCACCTTCAGGGCATGGGCTACTACGTCAATACCAATCCAGCCAACAGCTATTTCTACCTGCTGACTGCGGTCCATGGGCTGCACATCCTTGGCGGCCTTATGGTGCTCGTCAATGTGGTGTTCCGAGTCTGGTACGACGGCGCGATGACGCGCTTAAGCGGCCCACTCGCGCTCTGCACCCACTACTGGCACTTCCTGCTGGCGGTCTGGTTGCTGCTATTTGCCGTGCTTACCAGCCGTAGCGAAACCATCAACCTGTTGGCAGCCCTGTGCGGCTTTTGAGGCAGTAGCCATGAAACCAGCCGAATCCGTCACCAGCGATTACAGCCAGCCCGGCGTTCCCGGCATGTTGCGGGACTGGGGTGCCGACAAGCAGGCTTTCGACGTGCCTTGGGGCAAGTTGATGATGTGGATATTCCTGCTGAGTGATACCTTTATCTTCAGCATTTTCCTCACCGGTTACATGAATGTGCGGCTGTCGGCAACCGAAGCCTGGCCGCCTGTCAGCGAGATCTTCGCCCTGACCGTAGGTGGTGTTCACCTGCCATTGCTGTTGATCGCCATCATGACCTTTATCCTCATCACCAGCAGCGGCACCATGGCCATGGCCGTGAACTACGCCTACCGGGGCGACCGCCGTCGCACCGTGATCCTGATGGCCGCTACCGCCTTGCTCGGCGCCAGCTTCGTCGGCCTGCAGGCCTTCGAGTGGAGCAAGTTGATCCACGAAGGGGTGCGTCCCTGGGGCAATCCCTGGGGCGCGGCACAATTCGGCTCAGCTTTTTTCATGATTACGGGCTTCCACGGGCTGCATGTGAGTGCGGGCGTCATCTACCTCGCGGTCGTTGCTCGCAGGGTGTCCCGGGGCGACTACGAAAAAAAGGGCTATGCAATCGTCGAGATCACCGGCCTCTACTGGCACTTCGTGGATCTGGTCTGGGTTTTCATTTTCGCTTTCTTCTACCTGTGGTGAGGGGGACTGCATGAGCAATACCGCGAGTGAACAGCACCCAATAGGCATCTACTTGAAAATCTGGCTGCTGCTTTTTGTGCTCAGCGCGTTTTCCTATATGGTCGACTATTTTCAGGTACAGGGCTATCTCCGCTGGACCCTGATCATTACCTTCATGCTACTGAAGGCGGGCCTGATCGTATCCATCTTTATGCATTTTCAGTGGGAGCGACTGGCGCTCAAGTACACCCTACTCCTGCCGACGCTGGCGATTCTGATCCTCATAGTCCTGATGCTGATTGAGGGAGATTACGTCTTCGCAACTCGACACCAATTTTTTGATCCAGGATGAGTATGCAGCCGCGCCGGCGTATGTTACTGGGCTTTGTCCTGGCCAATAGCGCTATCGCAGCGGTCGCCGCGACCCTGTTTTTGAACCGTCCGCTTCCGCCGCCCCAGATCCAGGGCGTGCTGTTGCCTGAGTCAAGGGAGCTGGCACGGTTTGTACTCACCGACCACCGCGGGGATGCATTCAGTAACAGCGACCTGGAAGGTCGCTGGCATCTTGTCAGCTACGGTTTTACCAGCTGTCCCGACGTGTGTCCGGCAACCCTGGCCGAGCTTGCAGGCTTTCGCCGCGAACTTGCGCCAGAGTTGCGCCGCGATCTACAGGTGCTGTTCTACAGTGTGGATCACCGGCGGGATACCCCGGCAAAGCTGGCCAGCTACGTCTCCTTCTTTGATCCCAGCTTTACGGGCGTGACGGCCACCGATGGCGATGAGATGGGAGCCACCGCATTTGCCAGCAGCCTTGGCATTCTGTCAACGCTGGAACCTGCGGAGGGCACCACCCTGGAAGACGGGGACTACGAGGTGGCTCATGGCGTTACGCTGTTGCTGCTGAACCCGGAGGGTGAGCTCCAGGCTGTGTTTGAGCCTCAGCGTACCGATGGCAGTGAATTTCCAGGCTTTGATATCAAAACGCTGGTACGCGACTACACTGCCGTTCGCACCCATCTCGACTGAATCGCCGCCACCTTGCGCGACATCCTTTCAGCCATTGAGCATCGCGGCCAGAGAGGTGTAGATGAGTATATCTCGTACCGATCCTCACAGGTCCGGAGCTCATCAACTTTTCGGCTCACCAACCCACAAACTCCGGTATCATCGGAACTCATTACCCTGCGCGCGCAACCCGGCCTGCGATCGGTTGCGCCGCTGGCAGGATCAGCGGAAGCCGAAACAATGAACAACTCAGATGTCAGCGGAAATAACCCCCGCCTCGCCCGTTTCGCATGGGCACTCGACAGCAGCATTCCCCTGCCCTTCGGGCGCAGCATTGGGCTGGACGGCATCATTGGCCTGATTCCGGGTATCGGCGATGCGGTCGGTGCGGCCCTGTCCTCAATCATCATCTTTGCCGCCTGGCGCAGCGGTGCCCCCGGCGCCGTGTTGCTGCGCATGACGGGCAATGTCGCCGTTGAATCGCTTGTCGGCACCGTACCGCTCGTGGGCGACCTGTTCGACTTCGCTTTCAAGGCCAACCAGCGCAACGTCAAGCTTCTACAGCGTTGCGAGCAGGACGCCCGTGGCGCGCAGCGACGCAGCCGCGGGGTCATTGCAGCAACGTTGGCCGTCGCATTGTTGTTCCTGGTGGCGCTACTGGCAGCCGTCACCTTTATTGGCGTGACCTTGTTTCAACTGCTCACCGGGAGCTGAGCGCAGGCGGAACAGAAAACGCAATGGAGTAACCAATAATGATCACACTTCTGAAGCCTTATCTGACCGTCCTGATCGCTTTTCTTGCCATTGATGCTTTATGGATAGGGGCCGTCGTGAGCCAATATTATCGTCACGAGTTGGGCGACCTGATGCGGGGAAGCCCGAACTTTGCCGCCGCTGGCATTTTCTACCTTTTCTACGCTGCAGGCATCGTGATGCTGGCGGTCACACCGGCGGTGAACGCGGGGCAGGTACGCATCGCACTCATCAACGGCGCGGTATTGGGTGCACTGGCCTACGGCACCTATACCGTCACCAATTACGCCATACTGCACCGCTGGAGCCTGGGCCTGGTTGGCTCAGACATTCTCTGGGGTGCCTTCCTTACCGCAATAACGGCAGGCCTGGGTTACTGGGCAGCGGCTCGGCCATAACACTGCCGCAGACCGAACCAGGACCATGAGGGCATGACCAGTGCGGTATCATCGAGGCCGGCCAGCAGGTAAGAGAAATGGGCGATTCCCGGAGTCTCGAGTCGTTCCAGCTTCATCGTCAGGCTCCTCCTGAATTAGCGGATTCAAATGTAAACCTGCTACAACTGCGGGCGAAGCAGGTCGGAAAAGAGTTCCTTGACGCGGGTGAGAGCGCCGCGCTTTCGCCATCGGTCGTAATCCAGTTCTTCACACCGCTCCAGATTCTCGCGAAAAATTGCCGAGTGAGCGGCAGCAAACGGATCACTGAAGACATTCACGAGGATTTCGTCATTGAGCGCGAAAGACCGGTTGTCGAAATTTGCCGAGCCAACAATTACCCACTCTGAGTCGACGATTGTGGCCTTCGCATGCAGCATGGTGGGGGTGAACACGTGAATGCGCACCCCCGCTTGCAGCAACTCCCCCCAAGAGGACCGCGAGCTGTAACGGACGACCTGGGAATCGAGATACGGGCCCGGAACCATCACCTGTACGCTCACCCCTCGCCTGACTGCGGCCAAGAGTGCGTCAATCGTTTCCCGGTCAGGCACGAAGTACGCCGTGATCACAAGAAATGAGTCGGTCGCGGACTCAATGGCGTATCGGAACAGTTGGTAGACGCGCTCACTCCCGCTCCGGGGCGCACTGCTGAGCACTTGCGCGGCGTCACCACCCGCATGCTCCGGTTTCGACGAGAGTGTTGAGGCTGCCGGCAGGCGAGGCTGCTGCAACACCTCGTTCCAGACTTCAGCGAACGCTGCACGCATCTCTCCCACCGCGGGACCCGTGATCCGATAATGAAGGTCATACCACTCATGCGGGCCTCTTGCGTTGCCGCACCACTCCTCCGCAATGCCGACCCCGCCGGTGAACGCGACTTCCTCGTCGACCACCAGTATTTTGCGATGCGTTCGGTAGTTCATGCGCTGCAGCTGCCACCAGCGCAGGGGGTTGAAGTGACGCACAACAACACCTGCATCCCGCATCTGCTCGATCAGCTGCTCATCCATCTCCTGGGCGCCCCACCAATCCAGCAAGACATAAACCGATACACCGCGCCGTTCAGCGTCGCTGAGCGCGCTGGCAAACCGTTGCGCTATATCGCCTGACCAGTAGATGAAGGTTTCAAAACAGATTTCACGCCTGGCACCCGCAATGGCCTGCAGCATGGCCGGGAAAATCTCATCGCCATTGATCAGCACGTCTATCCGATGCCCGGACTGCACCGGCAGCCCCAACAATGTGCTGACTTCACGGCCAACTGCCGGCAGCGCGTGCTGCTCAGGAACGGGGTCTACCACGGGACTACCCCCGCTAGCCGCCGTCCTGCAACCGGTTCTTCAACCACTCGACGTCGAGCTTCCACGGATCCTCAATATATTTCTTCGGGTTCTGGTTGATATCACGCAGATAATCCATTGACACTTTCCAGTCGATATCCGGGGCATCCTTGCCGTGTGATGCCAATTGCAGCTTGCTGTTATGCATACGCACCGTGAAATAGTCGTGCGGGTTCTCGGCATCATTTTCGTACACCGCCACCCCGAACTTGCGACCTTCCGCCTGCTTGTCCATGAGTTCAACGATGCTCTTGATGACTGGTGTATCGCGCAACTCGGTGAGCGCGTCATTGGTCACCTCAAGGGCCCCCATAAATTGTTCATAGCTGTCTTTCTCATTACCTGTGCCTGTCATATCGCCTCCAGATAGTCATTGCAGTAGCGGCAGGCGTCCTGCCCGTACCCCGGTGGTGCTGCAATTGCTGTGCCAGTGCACCTCGATGGCGCTGGCCGCGCCAAATCGACACCCGCCTGTGCACATCGCGTGTACTTTTTGCACCTGCGCTGTAAAATTTACCGGGTAAAGCGACATTAAAGGCGACCAGCGTGCTTAAATGTGGAGCGCGTACCGGACTTTCCGGGAAATCCGAAACCACCCGCCAGGAATTCAGCGGACCATGAATCAACACCCCACAACGGCACACGCCTCCGTCTGTGCCCTGTTGCCTGCCTGGCAGGCAGCTGACTTCATCCAGGCAACCCTCGATTCCCTCTCCGCGCAAACCTATGCTCACTTCAGCGTTATTGTGTCGGTAGACGACTGTGACGATGGCACCTTTGAACTCTGCTCCGCACATGCTGAAACTGACTCGCGCTTTCGCGTGATCCGGCAAGAGCAACGCCTGGGTTATGTCGGCAACTGCAATGCACTGCTCGCACTGGCCGACGCCGACTATGCACTTTTCGCCTTTCACGACGATGTGATAGCACCCACCTATGTGGAGCGGCTGGCCGCCGCACTGGATAGCGACCCCGATGCCGTCGTGAGTTTTTCGGATGTCCACCTCACACACACCGATGGCCGCGAGGAACACTGGGTGCTGAGTGAACTCGACGGCATCACCAACCCTGCCGAACGCGGACACCTGATGTTGGCCGGTGGCCTCAAATGGTGGGTTCCCAACCGCGGTGTTTTTCGCCTGGAGAAGGTACGCCAGATCGGTGGACTGAAGTTGCACGGCGCCGGGGAGTTTTCTACCGACATGCCCTGGCTGTTCCACATGAGCCTGCTGGGGAACTTCGTGCGCGTGCCAGAGACCCTGTGCTTCAAGTACTATAAACCCGGCAGCCTGTCACGCAGCTGGGCCTTCACGCCCCACCAGCGGTTTGAAGTGCTCTGCGCCTGCTTGCGTGAGCTGTGGAACTCCGGGCTTAGCAGTACCGCCAAGCTGGATATCGGCGCGCCCCTGGTGCACTACCTGGACCAGAACCGACCGCAGAGCGGTTCACCCGCATGACACTTGCTGCCACCACACCGGCCTGTTGGTTTGATGGCAAAGCTCGCCTGTGGCACCTGCAACGCCATCGGGATGCAAGGGGATGCCTGCTACCACTGGAGTTCGACCAGCTGCCTTTCGCACCAAGGCGCCTATTCACCGTATCGGAAGCAGACCCCGGCACACTACGCGGCGGTCATGGTCATCTTCGCGGCCAGCAATTGCTGGTCTGTTTGACAGGTCGCATCGACGTGGCACTGCAACGCGGGCGCGAGCGAGTGGAAGTTACGCTGGACAACAACGGTCCAGCGCTACTGATGGGCGCTGGAGTCTGGGGCGAACAGATCTATGTCGAGCAGCATAGCGTACTTCTGGTGCTCGCCAGCGACCCCTATGACGCCAGCTCCTATTTCCTGCAGGCGGAACCCGCCCCGTGAAGGCATCGCGCCATATCGCCGTTCTGGGCGCCGGCATCATGGGCTGCTCGGTTGCCTTGTATCTGGCGCGCAAGGGTATTGCGGTCACACTGTTCGACGAAGCCGCAGAACCCTTCACCGGTGCCAGCCGCTGGAACGAAGGGAAGATTCACCTCGGCTACATCTATTCGGCAGACAGCTCCCTACACTCCGCACGGCACGTACTGAGCGGTGGATTGCTGTTCAAACCGCTGGTTGAAGACCTGCTCGCAACGTCTCTGGAACCCGTGATTACCGCACAGGATGACATCTATCTTTGCCATCGCGACTCGGTAGTCGCCGCCGATGACATGGCGCACTACCTCGACCGGGTCAGCGAGCTGGTGCGTGCACATCCCGATGCGCACCACTATCTGACCGATGTCTCAGGTGCCACCAGCCACCGACTCTCGGCGGCAGAGCTGGCGGCCAACAGCGATTCGAGAGAGATTGTGGCAGGGTTTCACGTGCCCGAGCGCTCCGTCGAGACGACCTGGATTGGAAACCGTTTCCAGGCGGCAGTGGCTGCTGAACCATTGATCCACCTGCGCATGGGGGAGCGAGTGCTGGCAGCCCACCCCGCTGGGGAATCGGTACACGGGCCGTGGACCGTGGCAACGAATACCGGCCACACAGAGTCCTACAGCCATGTCGTCAACGCGCTGTGGCAGGGCCGCATGGTCATTGATGCCAGCGCTGGCATCAGGCCTCGCGGGGTTTGGTCCAATCGCTATCGTCAATCCGTGTTCCTGCGTACCCGACGGACTGTTCACACGCCCTGTGCCATTATCGCAACGGGGCCGTTTGGCGACATCAAGAACTACAACGGGCGCGACTTCTACCTCTCGTGGTATCCCGCGGGCCTGCGGATCGACAGCTCGGCAGTGGAACCACCGCCCCTGCACACCCTTAATCTGCCCGACCCCGCCCTGTTGACCGGCACCGTGCTGGACACGCTGCAGTCGCTGTTGCCCTGGGTCGGCGATATTCGCGCGGAAATGGAAAGTAGCCGGGTTGAGGGCGGCTGGGTATTTGCCGCCGGCCGCGGCGAGTTGTCGGATCCGGCGGCGTCACTGCACAAGCGCTCTGACTATGGTGTCACACGCTCGGGCAACTACCTGAGCATTGACACCGGAAAATACGCTACCGCGCCCTGGACTGCGCACAACCTGGTGCAGGCACTGTGCGGTGAGACAACAACAAACCATTGCTGAGCAATGCCGCACGTCGTAGGCCTGAACGACCAGGGCCTGCAGTGACGGTTAGTCGTGTCGACATCAACACCCAGAACTTTGACGGCCTGACCCGGCTACCGCCGCGCGTGGCATCAGCTGCCATTGGCCGTGCCTGATCGGCCTGCCCCAGAGCAGGACAGACTGACCAGGCAAACTACCTCAGAAGGTGATATTGAAGTCGATACCGTAGGTGCGCGGCATGCTGTACTGCGCGGTCATGTTGATGACCTCGTTGCCGAAGACGTTGATCTCATCTTCGTCGAGCAGGTTCTTGACCCAGAGCGACACACTGCTGACTGCCGAGCCCATGGGAATTTCCATCACACCGGCACGCGCATTCAACAACCAGTAGGCCTCGCGCTGGGACAGACGGTCAGCTTCGGGGAAACCACTGGCGAACGCGGTGTTCTCACCCTCCGCCAGATAGCGGCTGTCCAGGCGCATGAACGGCGCACCGCCCGCTACTTTCTGGGCAAAGTCATACTGCAGGGAGATACGGGTATTGAAGTCCGGCGCACGGATCGGGCGCACCTGATCGGCTACATCAACGCCACCGCGAATGTATTCCTTGTACTCGTAATCGTAGGCGCCCAGGGTGGTGCTCAGAGTCAGGCCTTCACCGAGAATGGCGTCCAGTTCCAGCTCGATGCCGGTCACTTCCACCTGCCCGGCATTCTCGAAGCTCTGCACGCCATCCTCGAACAACTGCACCTGCAGATCTTCGTAATCCATGAAGAAGGCCGCGGCGTTCAAGCGCAGGCGATTATCCATAAACTGCGACTTCAGGCCCAGTTCGTAGTTGGTAATGTACTCGGGATCATAGGAGATACCGTTGAGAATACCGCCGGCAACAAAACCCGTGCTCACCTTGGCATAGCTCATTACGTCATCCGCCCAGTTGTAGCTGAGTACGACGTTGTAGTTGGTCTCGCCGTATTCGAGCGTGTACACCCCTTCGCCGAGGTTGCCGCCACCCGATGTGGCACTGATATCCACGAGGTCGATTTCCCGCTCGTCTTCCGTACGCCGAATACCCAGCGTCACGTCGAGCTTCTCGGTGGCGTGGAAGGTGCCTTCGGCGAATACCGCCCAGGAACTGTTATCGGTGTTCGTTGAGTTGACGCCGCTGCCGAAAATGGCGTCGAAGGGCGTGGGAATCACGACACCGTTGGCAACCGGCTGCAGCACACCGAGTACGTTGCGTGCTTCTGCCTCTTCATGGAAGTAGAACACACCGCCCACCAGGGTGTAGTTGTCAGTAGCCCAGGTCAACTGCAGCTCTTCGCTGAACTGCTCCTGCTCGAGCGCACGTGCGGTCAACAGAGTGAACAACGAGTCGTTCGGGCCGGGCGGGTTGGCCAGAATGCCCCCGACATCACCCTGCAGTAGCGCACCAAGCTGTGCAGCGGTGAACTTCCAGCCGCCGGTGGCGCCCAGGTCGTAGATTGCCGGACGCTGGTCCATTTCCCGAAACGCTGTGATGCTCTTCAGGCTCAGGTTGTCGTTGATCTCCCAGCTCAGGGTCACGTTATGCCCCTGAATCAGCAACGGCTCCTCGCTGGTCGCAGCGGCAACGTCCTTGAGGGGCGTTGTGCTCAGGTTGGTAATACCGCCGTACAACGGCTGGAACTGGTTGATCCCGCCAACCAGCGGCGCTGTCGCACCGATAATACCCACCTGCTGCACAGGCGCACCGACGGTTACACTGTCCGTGTAGTCGAAGCGATAGTCTACGGTCACCGTGTCAAAATCGAGATTGGCGGCCAACATGAAAGCCTCGACATTCTTGCTGCCCAGGTTCTCGGCGTAGGTGAGCACCCCCATATCAGGGTTGCGCAGGCGTAGATCCAGTGTGCGCCCGGCGATCAGGTTGTCAGAGTAGCCGTCGTTCTTGTCATACAGGTAGCTCAGCTTGACGCTCAAGGGCCCCATGGACGGCAGGTTCAGAATCGTGCGGAACCGCTGTGCGTTGAGGTTACCTACCGAGATGTCCTGTGACAGACCGAACTCCCCGGTGGGCGCGGATGTTGTGATGCTGATGGCGCCACCGGTGGCGTTGCGCCCGAACAGCGTGCCCTGCGGCCCGCGCAGGACTTCCACACGCTCGATATCAGCCATGTCGAAGATTGAGCCAATGGTACGCCCGATGTACACACCATCGAGGTACGTGGCGATCTTCGGGTCCACTTCAGCCGCCGACACGCCTGAGGACACACCGCGAATATTGATCTGGGGTATCGTGCCGCGGCCCTGATTCTGGATATTCAGGTTCGGTGCCAGGTTGCTGAGGTCCTCGGTGTTGGTCACGCGGAACATGTTCAGCGTTTGTGCATTGAGCGCGGTCACCGCAATGGGAACGTTCTGCAGATTCTGCTCGCGTTTTTGCGCGGTAACAATGATTTCTTCCAGCGCTATATTGCGCTGGTTTTCTTGTGCGATGACATTGCCGCTGGCGGCGAGAACAATCGATGAAGCCAGCAGTGACAAGGATGGTAAATGACGCATGGAAGGGTGCCTCGATTGATTAAAAATTATTGTTCTTAATATTCATACTTTACCCCGGTAAACATTAAACATGCCACTACTATTTTCGCCGAATTGAGCAGCGCAGAGGTAGAGTACAAATAACTGGTACTTGTGACATGCCGCCTGCTCGCAAGCCGCCAAAATTGCGAAAGCCGGCACCGCATAGCGTATGCTGTGCGTTTTTCCAGCAAGCATGCCACGGGCACAGAAAAGGATGGGTAACACGCACACACTGACCGGTTGCTGGGCGTTGGTGTCTTACACACTGACCACCGTAGAGCAGTCTCTTCTCTACCCCATGGGGCACAACCCTCAAGGCCTGCTATTCTACGGTCAAGGTGGTGAGCTGTCTGTGCACCTGATGCAACCCGGCGCGGCACCCCCGGCTCCCGACACCCTGCCCGCTGGCGTTACGCCGGACCTGGCGCTGTCCTACGGTTGCTACTCCAGCTATTTCGGGCGTTACGAAGTCAACGAGGCACGCAGCGAAGTAACGCATTTCGTCCAGGGAGCTTCCGTGTTGAGCTGGGCCGGTGCCGTTTTCCCGCGAACCTACCACCTCGACGACCATCAGTTGACGCTGACCGCCGCCGCCAATGCCCAGGGCTACGTGCCCACCTTGCTGTGGCAGCGCACCGGCTGAACATCAGCGCACGGAGACCCCCGCATGAGCACATCGCAGTACCCGACACTTCTGTCCCCCGCCCGAATCGGTGCGCTTGAACTGAAAAACCGCATGATCGTCACGGCCATGGGGGTCAACTTCGCCGAGAGCGATGGCAGCGCGGGTGAACGGCTGATCGCCTACCACGAGGAACAGGCGCGCGGCGGTGTTGGCCTGGTGATTACCGGCGCGACCGGTGTGGCTTTGCCCGTGGGCCGGGTGCAGCGTTGGCAGGTCGGCATTTCCGAGGATCGGTTCCTGCCCGGCCTCGAGAAGCTGGTCAATGCCGTGCATCGCCACGGCGCCAAGGCTGCTGTGCAGCTGCACCACGGTGGACTCGTGGCAGGGGACAGCGCACGGGATGGCCATCCACTCTGGGCGCCTGCCATGCCCACACCGGTCAAGGATGCAGATTTCCTGAGCTACTTCCTGCCCGAGGAGCTGGCAAAAATGTCTGCCGGCATGAGCAGCCCTCCACAGATCAAGGTGCTGGAACAGGCGGATATCGCACTTGTCGTGCAACAGTTTGCCGAGGGCGCACGGCGCGCCAAACAGGCGGGGTTCGACGGCATCGAGATCCATGGCGGTCACGGCTACATACTGTCCTCCTTCATTTCCCCGAAAACCAACACACGCACCGATGCTTACGGCGGCAGTGTAGAGAATCGCGCGCGCCTGCTGCTGGAGGTCATCCATGCGGTGCGTGCTGAAGTGGGGGAAGAGTTCGCCCTGTGGGTCAAACTCGACTCGCGTGAAGTCGGCAAGCAAGGCGGGATTACACTGGAGGATGCCAAGCTCACGGCACAACTCGTCGAGCAGGCGGGCGCCGATGCCATCACAGTCAGCGCCTACCATGAAACCGCCTACGGCAAGCTGCACTCGGAATCCAATATCCCGCAAGTCCCCGGAGCCAACCTGCCTGCCACCGCCGCGTTGCGGCAGGTCGTCAAGATTCCGCTGATTGCCTCCGGGCGCATCGAGCTGGATGTCGGCGAGGCAGAACTGCAGAAGGGAACCTTCGATTTTCTGGGACTGGGCCGCAAGCTGCTGGCAGACCCGGAGCTCCCCAACAAACTCGCGGCGGGCGACATTGCGGCCATCAGGCCCTGTGTCTATTGCATTACCTGCGCCAGCGCCATCTACACCGGCGATTCCACGCGCTGTGCGGTCAATGCGGAGGTTGGCGTGGAGCACCTGCGCATCGCCCGCCCGCGCTCCAGCGCCCCGCGTCACATTGCCATTGTGGGCGGCGGCCCCGCCGGCATGGAAGCAGCACGCCTGCTTGCGCGCGATCAGCACAAAGTCACGCTCCTGGAGCGCGGCCCACGACTCGGCGGCACCCTGCAGTTCGCCTCACTGGCCTACCAACCCAACCAGCGCTTCCTGAACTGGCTGCGCCGGGAAGTGAACCAGGCGGATGTTGACCTGCGCCTGAACACCGAGGCTACCCCCGAGTTGCTGCGTTCACTGGGCGCGGACGCTGTCATCGTCGCCACCGGCGCCAAACGCGACCTGCCGGACATACCCGGGAACGAGCAACACCACGTCTTCAGTGGCGATGACATGCGCAAGCTGATCCTGGGGGAGCGCTCAGCCAGACTCAAGTCCCGCACGTCAGGCCTCACGCGCATGGCTACCCGCATTGGCGCAGCCACCGGCCTAAGCGCCAATCTGGACCTCGTGCGCAAGCTGACCCACGCCTGGATGCCGTTGGGAAAGCATATTGTCATCATCGGCGGTGAGCTGGTCGGTGTGGAACTGGCGGAGTTTTTGCTCGAGCGTGGGCGTGTGGTTACGGTAGTCGACGAAGCGCCGCGCTTTGGCGCAGGCCTGCCCATTGTGCGCCGCATGCGCCTGTTGGCGGAGCTGCGTGAGCACGGAGTGGCCCTGCAGCCCTCCGCGACCAATATTCGCATCGAAGCGGATGCCGTGACTTTCGCAGACGCCGCGGGCAACGCGCAGCGGGTGAAAGCGCAACAGGTGATCGTGGCGAAAGGCGCCAGCGGCGACTCCAGCGTGGCGCAGCTACTGCGCAAGCATGGCTTTGCTGTGCACGAAGCGGGCGACTGTACCGGGGTCGGATATATCGAGGGGGCAATACGCAACGCGCAGTCGGTGGTCGACGCCATCAATGGGGGCCAGAGCCCGGCCGAGGCGGCCACATCGAGCGATGGCACGAGCAGCGCTCAGGCGGCCGGCTGATACCGGTCGTGGTTTACTCTTCGGCAGCTGAGGCGCGTCGCGACGTGGAACCACTGCGCTCGATCAACGGAATCATCGCAACGGCCAGCAGCAAGAGCAACACAAACCCCATGAACGCCAGATCATAGGAACCACTGATATCGCGCACCCAGCCTGCCAGCGGTGGCGTCAGCAGGTTGAAGGGCAGCAATACCGGCGCCATCAGCCCCATGACCCGGCCATAGTTCAACACGCCGTAGACCTGCGCCAGCAGGGAGCTCCACACCGGCAACATGCCGCCACCCCCGAGGCCGAGAATCAGGCTGCCCGCGACCAACCTCGACATATCCGGCTCTCCCCAGAACAGCGCCAGGCCAATCCCCATCAATACCATGATCGCAGCAAGAGCAAGGCGCACATCGAAACGGTCGGCGCACCAGCCGAAAAGCAAGGTACCCGGCACCGCTGCCAGCGCCAGGTTGGCAATCAATATGGCCCCCTGCTCGCGCGTTGCCCCGGTATCAAGAATGAAAGGCATGAGGCTGCCCACCGTCGCCGTGAAGGCGGCAAACATGAAACCCACCGACACGGCGATCAGCCAGAAACCGCGGTGGCGCAGGATCGCATCGGTAGAATTGAAGCGTTCACCGCTGTGTGCCTCATGCTCGGCGGCGCCATCAGCGGGTGGGGTGTAAGCTTTGCTCGCCGGGCGGTCTACCGCCAGCAGTGCCACAGGAACGGCAATCAGCGCGATCACCCCGGCGAAGACCTGTAGCGCAAGCCGCCAGCCCAGCAACTCGGTAAGCCAGGTAATCAACGGCGGAAACAGGAACCCGCCGAACGAGGTGCCCGCCCCTGCAATACCCAATGCCAGCCCACGGTTATGAGTGAACCAGCGAGCCAGCAAAGTCGAGGCCGACAGCGGCCCCAAGAGCACGTAGCCAAAACAGAAGATCAGACCGTAAATGGCCGGCACCTGCCACATCGCAGTGGTGAGGGATAGCGCCACAAACCCCGTGGCCGTCATCAATATCGCGAAGATAATGATCAGGCGCAGCGACAGGCGATCAATTGCGACCCCCGCCAGCGGCGACACCATACCGGCCCCCAGCGTCATGCAGGTGAGCCCCAGCATCAGCGTCATGCGGCTGGCATCGTAGGTCTCGGCCAGGGGTACCGCAATCACGCTGTAGGAATAGCTGAGGGCGCCTGTGCCTGTGGCCTGGATCAGGAAGGCGACGACAAGCTGCAACCAGGGCCAGTGCTGCGCACGGATCATGCGCCGCATACCTCAAACAGAATGCACACCGTGGCAACCTCAGCGCTGAATGATTTTTATACCGCGGTTAATTTTAATGAGCTGTTCACGCGTGGGTCAAGGTAAACCGCTCAGGCATGCCCAGTGGTACCCCCACCTCCTGCAAGGGTTCGCCGAGGGGAGCGAGGGCGTACCCGGTCAGCGCGGCCCACCGTACCCTCGGGCAAAGCGTGCACGCGCTCGCGGCCACATTCCGTCAAATACGCCCACGCCGCAGTGGGGACACGCAGCCGCACCTACACTGTGCAGACCAAACCGTCCCGGAGGAAAACGCCATGACAGAACGATACACACCCTGTTTACCTGCAGCCCTTCCGGCCGCACTCAGGCGTGGCCGCCGCACCACGCCGCTCGCCCTGTTGCTGCTCCTGCTGCCGGCGCTGTCACAAGGGCAGGAGCCGGACGCCAGCCTGCAGCTCTGCCGTAAATTGCAGCAACAGATAGAACGCCTGGACGATCGCCGACAGCACGGCGCCTCGGCAAGCCAGATGGACCGCTGGAAACGGCAGCGGCGCGAAATAAAGGACCGTTTCAATGCGCTGCGCTGCCGGCATTGGGGAAACCAGCTGCGGTAGACAAGCGCCGGGGTTTTCCCACTTTTTTGTCATTTTACGTCTACAAGCGGCGTCTGCAGCGCTAATCTAAAGCCCGGAGATTTTTCGCCAGCCACCGGGAGCCACATGTGTCCATATTGAGGACCGCCAGGCACACGCCACTACGGCAGGAGACCAGCCGCAGGGAGCAGGGACGTAGCTGGCCGCGCGTTGTCTGGTGCATACACGACGCCATAAGCGGTCACAAGCGGCAACTGGAAGGCCTCGCGAGAGCACTGCAGGAGCAACAAAACGCGGCGGTATACTGGCTTCCCTACCGGTCTGGTGCCGCTGACCTGCCACGGCCCGAGCTGATCCTGGTGTGTGGCAGACGCACCCACTGGGCGGGGCTGAAAGCACGCTGGTGGTATGGCGGCAAACTGGTTGCCCTGATGAACCCCGGTGTGCTGCGCCCGCTATTCGATGCCTG
>TARA_R110002094_G_scaffold157781_1_pt1 | contig 16234 bp, 36 predicted proteins | sample TARA_R110002094 | Tara Oceans TARA_R110002094 (sample SAMEA4397409) | marine metagenome | biome: Polar Biome; feature: [MIX] marine epipelagic wind mixed layer (ENVO:01000061); material: water (ENVO:00002006), including particulate matter (ENVO:01000060) such as... | depth 10-100 m
TTCTTTGCCCTCGAACCTCAGAGTGCTTCTATCTACTACTTTGCCTGCAAACTCTATTGCTTCAAACATGGTTATTTCCTTAGTCGATGTAGAGACTCTAAAGCATCCCAAGGCCAGTGTAAAGAAAAACTTGTACATTATTTTTATCTATGGCAAGATGCCTACAAATCAAGCATTAATAGGGGTTTCAAAAGTGAGAGAGATAACAAAGTTACAACAGAAATATTTAGATTGGTTGCTGAGAATGACGCTAAAGAACCACAACTTCCCAACGCGCCAGGAGACCGCAAACCACTTTGGCGTAAATTTAAACGCGGCTCAGTTCCAGATCGTTGAGCTGGAGAGGAAGGGGTATATCAAGCAGTTACCCTATTCGCCTAAGTACAAGTTCACCAACATAAAGCTAGTAGAGGGGTAAAGAGGGATGGGTACAGAAAAATATGGGTGGGATTCCGTTACCCGAATTAAAGCAAGGGTGATTATACGCCCCCTAAACCCCCATAACGGGGGAGAAGTTAAGCCTAATTGTTGGGCGATTAACGGAAGAGTGTTTGAATTCACATACGGCTGGAGGATGGGGGAGGATGATCCTTATCCAAACGAAATAGCATGGACGCCACCGCTCAGGTATTACAATGATGGCGACTGGCCTAACACAGCCCCATCTTGGATTGCTTCTGGCGATTTGGAAATTATTGAAGAGTATTAGCCGATTAGGTTAGAGGAGAGGAAAGGATGAGAGATTTTTGCATAGGGGTGGTGACAAGTGCCTTGGTGATTATCATGCTAGCTGTAATGGGAATAAATACTTCGATTCAAAGGTACGTTGACCACGCTATAGCAGTTGCAGAGGAAGCAGAGAAGGGAAGCAAATGAAAACATTTAAGCAAAGACCGCCATTTTTTATGGTCTGGAACGCATCGACTACACAGACTAAACACCGTCACAAGACAGTAGAAGAAGCGGAGAAGGAAGCCGAGAGATTGTCACTAGAAAATCCTGGCTACAAGTTTCACGTACTGATGGCCTTGGGGCGTTGTTACAACAAAAAAGCAGTTGAGAAAGGAAGTAAAGAAGAGTAACTTAGTAAACATTAGCCGGAAGATTGCGAATCTTTACGGATCAGATAGATGAGTATCGTTACCAACCGGCCTATTTCGCCAAATTGTAGCAACTCTCGCCAATCTTATCCAACACATTTCCGGCTACTAGATGTTTTCTAGTGGTGACGGGTATACCCACGGCAGCCATAAATGCGTAGATCAGAGCACACTGATTAAGGAATGTGCAGAAATCTTAACTCAAGGATACCCAAGACCGTCATCGAGAGTTAAGTCCCCAATAAAGATTATGCCCTGTCTGTTGATAGGGAGGACGCAGATAGAATTAACCAACTATCTGTGGTGAGCACAGTAAGTCTCACAAGCGAGTACCTAGCCAGCAATGGTGCCCTTGGTGGGGCTTAAAGGGGAAAGGTCTATAGGTGCGAGTTGAATTTGGTAAAATGTCTTTAAAATCAAAAGATTGTTGATAGGAGAAACAAGATGGGCGTAATTTATTCAGTGGCCTGCAAAGAGTGCAAGGTTACTAGAGATTTAGATAAGTTCTACTCATCTGGATTCCTAGAAGAAGAGGATAGAGACTCAATGCTTGAATTCGCTAAGGTAGTTGGGGAGAAGCCTTGGAGACACGCTCTATTAACTTCTTTTATGTACAAACACGCTGGGCATGAGTGTGTGTTTTTTTGGGAGAACATGGCTTGCGAGGATGAGCTATACCCATGCGAAGGCGAAAATGAATATAGTGAGGATATTGATTATTGGGATACCTCTTGCGAGTAACATCTTTTAACCATCTACAACAAAGCGAATAAGGAGAAGGGATATGAGTAGAAGTTTAGGTGTGTATCAAGTCAAGACGAAAGAGTTGGATGGGAATAAGTGTATTCCTTTAATGAATTGGGTTGGGGATAGTCGAACGGTATCCGCTAAAGATATTCCATTATTGGAAGCGATAGCGGAGTCTGAAGGTAATGGAGAGAACAAGACCGACATTGAAGAGATTATATCACAGATCAATGAATACGGCCCTTTGCGGCTGGTTGTAGAGTATTAACCCCTAATCACCCATCAATAAGGAATGAGAAGGGTTAAAAATGAAACTACGCAAACATCAGTCTGAGGGCATCCAGTCCTTGAGGGAGTCACTAGCAAGGGGTAATAAACGCCCCCTACTAGCTGCTCCCTGCTCCTACGGCAAGACCCTGGTCGCGGCCACGATAATGCAGGCGGCGGCTGAAAAGGGCAAGAAATCCGTCTTTTTCTGCGACAGAATCAAACTACTAAGCCAAACGGTTGAAGCCTTTGACGCTTTGGGTGCTGATTACTCCGTCTTACAAGGCGATGACCCACGATATGACCCTAGAAAGCTAATCCAGATCGTATCTGTCCAGACTGCGGTGCGCCGAGAACACTTCATATTTGATTTGGCTATCGTTGATGAGTGCCATCAGATGTATAAGGGGCTAATCAAGATAATGGAGAGATTCGACAATATTCCCTTCATTGGACTAAGTGCCACACCTTACAGCAAGGGACTTGGGAAGTATTACGATGACTTAATAATACCCATAACCCCTAGAGAGCTGATAGATCAAGGCTATCTATGCCCCACGGAATACTATGTCGGCAAGACCATCAACACTAAAGGCTTAAAAACTAAGGCATTGGCTACGGGCGGTTCAGACTTCGACGAGAGCGCATTGGGTCAGGCGATGATAGATGACGAAGTATTTAACGGTGATATTGTCGAGAACTACATCGCTCACTCAGGGGATAAGACCAAGAGGGCTATAGCCTTCTCCCCTAGCGTCTCGCACAGCAAATCTTTGGTGGAGAAATTGAACAAGGCGGGAGTTCCAGCCCTACACATTGACGGATATATGCCGCAGGAGGAAAGGAAGTTTATCTACGATGACCACCTAGCAGGCAGGGCATTGGTCTTGAGTTGTTCTAGGTTATTGGGGGTGGGATTTGATGACCCAGGTATCGAGATATTAATCGACTGCTTCCCCTGCAAGTCTAAGATCAACTGGATACAGCGGGCGGGAAGGATTTGGAGAACGGCAGAGGGTAAGGAGAAGGCGATTTACTTAGACCACGCGGGGAATTTGCAGCGTCATGGGTGTTTTCCAGAGGATGTAGTGCCGGATAACCTAGATTCAGGTGAGAAGAAATTTAACGAGAAGAACCAGACCAAGAGGGAAGAGAAAGAGCCTATTATCAGGGCTTGTCCGGTCTGTGCTTCGGCATTCACTGGCAGAAAGTGTGCTTGCGGGTATCAATTAGGCTCTGAGGCTGCGGTTTTAAAGGATACTGGTGGGCTATTGAAGAAGGCTGAGAAGATAACCGTAACTGATAAGAGCCAGTTCTTTGGAGAGCTTGCCACCTACGCTAAGGACAAAGGATACGCAGATGGGTGGATTTCACACAAGTACAGAGAAAAGTTCGGGGTGTGGCCTCAAGGTATTGACAGATCGCGCCGACCCATTAGCTTAAAGACATACGGCTGGATTAAATCTAGGCAGATAGCTCACGCCAAGGCTAGAGCATGAACATTCACGCCATAATCGAGAGATTGGATAAGGTCAGGAAGAACGGCAACGGGTATATGGCTTGCTGTCCGGTTCACTCAGAGAAAACCCCTAGCCTTTCCTTGGCTGAGAAAGAGGGCAAGATTCTATGTCACTGTTTCGGTTGCGGTGCTGATGGGATAGCGGTAGTTGAGGCTATTGGGCTAAAGCCTGATGTTTTATTCTCCGAGGAACTGGAGAGAGAGGATGGAAACGATTGGATTTTGCTAGAGAACAGGCTTTTTGATGAGGAAGTGATAAATATAACCTTCCACGATATGCAGAGGGGAGAGTCTATCTGCTACTCTGACTATAAGATTATCAAGACCTCACTGGCGAGGCGAGAGGAACGGTACAGGCGCAATATGCCCGTAAAGTATAAAATGGCTATAGACTTGGAGAGGTATAGGGGATGAGTAGTTACAGATGCAGCGAACACGACACACACCAAAACGGTTGCTCTACTTGCGAAGTTGCTAAGGATTATTACGACAAGGATGCTCGGATAGAACAGCTAACCAAAGAACGGGAGGGGCTAATAGGATTATGCAAAGCGGCTGGATGCCCTCAATGCAATGGTGATGGCGCTTATTACGATAACCACGGAAGAGTTTGTCAATGTCAGTGGTGTGACGAATTCAGCAAGCACAAAGGAGATAGCCAATGATGATTACAGCCGCAGGTGAACGCAAAAAACGTGAGCCTCTGAGTCCCGAACGGCAGCAAAAAGTTGTGTCCTTGCTGGAAGACTACATAGACGCGCCAAACGCAAACAGCGAATCATTGTCCGAGGCACTGAGGGAAGTACGGTACAACAGGGAGGGGGAGCAATGAACGAGAACGGGGACGAGGCAATTCGGATATGTACGGAAATCGCAAGCAAGACCGACAACCAAGAAATATGCGATATGGCTTGCAGGGCGGCTAATCTAATCGTTGCGATAAAGGACGGCAGGAGGAGCGAATCCCAGAATAATTCACTCCACTTGTGGCTATCCCAGGTCGCTACGATACTCAACGATGCCGGAATTGACCAGATTCTATTCCTTGAGAAGCTGGCAGGAAAGGCAGAGATACCTAACACGACTATTTCACTCAAGGAGAGGTTCTGGAAGCCTATTCTAAAGGCGATGACGGAGAAGGAATCCACCACAGAGATGAACACTAAAGACCCCGATGTGATTTACCAGACAGCGTGTAGGATACTGTCTACAAACTTCGGAATAGTTCCACCGCCTTGGCCTTCGCACACTAGAGAAGATTTGAGATGAAGAAGCCCCGCCCGAAAACCTGCAAGGTTTGCAAGGAGAAATACCAGCCTGCCCGCCCACTCACAGAGGCTTGCGGGGTAAAATGCGCGATAGAGCTTGCAAAGATCAAGCGAGAGAAGAAGCAGAAGAAGGCAGATAGGGAGAGATTGGCAGACTTAAGACCCCTCTCACACTGGTTAAACGAGACTCAAAAGGTGTTCAATGAATATATACGGCTTCGAGATAGTGGAGAACCCTGCATTAGCTGCGGGACAATGGTTACTAACGAATGGTGCGCGGGCCACTACAGGACGCGGGGAGCAGCGAGTCAGCATCGTTTCTCGGAACTCAACTGCCACAAACAATGTAATCGTTACTGCAACATGGAGCTATCCGGCAATATCATTAACTACCGACCTCGATTAATAGAGAAAATCGGCCTAGAAGCTGTCGAAGCCCTAGAGAACAACAACACTCCAAAGAGCTGGACAAGGGAAGAATTAGAGGAGTTGCGGAAGGTATACCGAGCTAAGATTAGGGGGATGGGATGAAGGTATTGATCGGCTGCGAAGAGTCTGGAATTATGAGAGATGCGTTTATAGCCGCAGGACATGACGCTATTAGTTGTGATCTGAATCCGACAAGAAGCCCAGGCCCTCACATTGAGGGTGATATTATGCAGCTAAAAGAAGAGCATTTTGATCTGGGAATATTCCACCCTGTTTGTCGATACCTCACAAACTCTGGCGTGCTGCATCTGCACAAAGACATTACCAGGTGGCCCAAGCTGTTCGAGGCCGCAGCATTCTTCAACGCTATGAAGGAGTTTAACTGTGACCGCATAGCCATTGAAAACCCAATCCCTCACAAGTACGCTAAGGCGCTGATAGGGGATTACACGCAATGCGTCCAGCCGTGGTGGTTTGGGGACATGAGAACCAAAGCAACGTGCTGGTGGCTGTATAACCTACCAAAGCTCTGCAAAACCAACGATGTGAAAGAGGAGATGCTGTCACTACCAAAATCTGAATCACACGCCTGCCACTACGCATCCCCTGGCCCAGAAAGAGAGAGAATCAGATCGGAATCTCATCCCGGGATGTGTGCCGCTATAGCAGATCAGTGGGGACATTAGCGCCTATTCAAAACATAGATTATAAGGCCATTAATTGCTAACACCCTAAAAACCCGTCACAATTATAACAACCAGAAGAGGACGCTTTATGATTGCCAATCAACAGTGCAAAGAATTTGACGCTCGGTTACTGGAGTTTTGTAAGACCGAGAACCAACTGGCTATTTATTCGGCTTATGGGGAGCATGGAACCATCAATGAGACAGCCAGGAAGCTAGGCAAGGATGTTAGCGCAGTCTCTCAGGCAATTAGAAGGGTGCAAAAACAGGCAGAGAAGGGGGGATTAAGCGACTCCTTTGACGCTAGAAGATTAGTTCCTAGTGGGGAGCAGGTTATAGGACGCTCTGTATACACGAAGGACGACGAAGGGAACAATATCTGGCTCAAGACCAAGGCTAGTGTCGAAAAGCAGCAGGAGGCGTTTAAAACGTACATAGACAGCCTCACCTCAGACATAAAACCAGCCAAGAAAGTACCCGCACCAAAGAAACAACACACTAAAGACATTTTGCCTCTGATTTATATCGGGGACGGACACTTGGGGATGAGGGCGTATTCACCAGAGACTAAACACTCAGATTTTGACTCAGATATTGCAGCGCAGGGCTTGAGAGAGGCGATTGATGACCTTGTTAGTCGCTCACCGGACGCAGATCAGGGCGTATTAGTGGATGTTGGCGACTTCATGCACGCCGACACAGCCCATAACAAGACGTTTGCGGGTACTGATGTAGATGTGGATACCCGTTACGAGAGAGTTTTGGAGATTGCAGGCGAGGTTATGCAATACGCTGTTATCCGAATGCTTGAGAAGTTCAACAAGGTCACAGTGTGTATAGCGAAGGGCAACCACAACCCTACGGCGGCGGCGGCTGTTGCACAGATCACACAAGCCTACTTTAGACAGAATCCGAGAGTTACGGTATTAAGGACGGTGGGATACTTCCATTATATCGAATGGGGCAAGTGGCTAATTGGGGTCAATCACGGTGATAAGATAAAGCCTGCCAAATTAGTCAATGTGATGGCTAGGGATATGCCGGAGGCTTGGGGCAGGACTACCCATAGAATGTGGATTACAGGCCACTACCACCATGAAGAGGTTTTAGAGCTTGACGGTTGTACTGTCTACAAGATGGGGGCTTTGCCTCCTCCAGACTCCTGGCACGCAGGCATGGGCTTTGGGGGTGATGGAAAGATGCAAATGCAGGTGCTACGCAGAGAGGGGGGAATGCACTCAACAATGATTTACGACATTCCCAGACCAATAATTGAGCCGGACATAAAACTATGAGCAAGAAAACCATTGAAGTAGAGGTTTCGGACGACTGCCTTGATTCTCTAGTCGTTCAGGAGCTTAAAGAGATGCGCGAATGCCTAATGGAGCAGGCAGACATAGACGCTTTCAATGTAGTAATTAAATTCTACGAGGGGGCTGCATGAGCTGGGAAGGAGAGGCAGTTATTACAGGCGAAGAGATGGAAAAGGCTATAACCGAATCATCACAGAAGTATCTAAAGCTATTCAGCGACAGGGGAGTGCCTATAGGCCCAGAATGGCTTGTTGAGCAGGAGATGAAGAAGTTAGATGGAGAGGTTACTTATACTTTTAGGTGGAAGAAAAAGCCGCCAATTCAATAGAGTATATGGCGGTCAAAAACCTATGGTAAGATATGCCTTGCAAAGTGATAATCTTATTGCTATGCGATACAATGACATTAACGGGTTTTAGGAAAAAATGACTGCAACGCTGGGCAAAAAGGACTTTAATAAAATGACACTCCAAGACGCTCTAAACCATATCCCCGTGGGATCGGGTCACGATTTAGCAATTAAAGCCAGTGGCTTAGTGGGTGGGAGTACAGCGTTCGCGGGGCTTTCGGCTGAATCTACTATATCTGAGTGGAGTGAAATCTCACAGATAGCAGCCAATTTCGGGATATTTATCTCGAGTATTGTGGCATTTTTCGCGCTCTGTTACAGCGTTTACAAGGGTACGAAGGGGAAAAAACCCAATGACTAGCCTAGTCGATGATCTGATACGCCACGAAGGGTATAGGAGGCACTTGTACGAGGACACTGAGGGCAATTTAACCATAGGGGTCGGCTACAACATCGAAGAGAAAGGACTACCAGACTACATTATTCGATTTTTGCTTGATGACTCCATCAAAGAAGCCAGATCAGAACTCTCCCGAATAGCCCCAGATTTACACCTATCCAGAACCAGGCAAGACGTTTTGCTCAATATGCTATTTAATATGGGCGCACCCAGGCTCCTAACCTTTAAGAAGATGTGGGCCGCTATCGAGAATAACGATTTTGAGACTGCCGCCGATGAAATGCTGGATTCAAAGTGGGCTGACCAGGTAGGACAAAGAGCCATAGAATTAAGTGAGCGCATGAGATGAGTGATCAGCGTATTTGCTACTCAGGGGGGTACAAATACCAAGTGAGAATGGACTACACATTTGAATTGCCCAAATATTTCCCTCGATCCGTAGAGTACAGCGACAATTTTCTAAGCGTAAAGGATGGATATTGCACCCTTCATAAGGGTTACGCCGGGGATGGCCCTAGCGGCCCTACATTCGATACCAAATCGTTTATGCGCGGAGCTTGGCAGCATGACGCTATTTATCAACTGATTAGGATGAGGGTGTTCGCGCCAGAGTTAAGGGATGCGGCAGATAGACAGCTAGTAGAGACTTGCAAGCAGGATGGAATGCTATGGCCTCGCCGCCAATGGGTGTATTATGGTTTGAGGTTTGGAGGGGCTAAGGCAGCATCTCCTAAGTCGATTAAGAAACTAATCTGGAGTCCGGCATGAGAAATAAACTACTTTTTATCCTATTGGCTCTCTCTGCTCTGCTTGGCGGCTGTGCTACTGCCGAAGTACCTACCAGATTAGCCAATACCTACGAGGTAACGGGCAAGGTCTATTGCGACACACCTATTTTCCACAATATCGAGAACATGGTGGTTAGATGGATTAAAGCCACTGTGGCTCCTGAGTGGGAACCTGTTTGCACGGATAGGAGGGGCGAATAATGGGATATTCAGCCGATGCGCCGATATTTACCGACACTTGGCCTTTTGTGGTTGCAGAGGATGCGCCAGAAATGCCCTCAAGATTCACGATTTGGCTAATTAACCTGCTGTAATGCCGAATAACACTGAAAGCCTGATAAAGACTGTATCTGACCTTCCCTGGTCTGGACTAGCGAAAGTCATTATCTTTATCGCCATAGCTGGATTTTATTGGGATGAGTACAAAGAAGATAACGAGAACAGCGGATCTGATACGGTTCAGAGAGATTTATCTGTATTCACCCTATCTGCCATAGAGTCTCTACGTGCTACAATAGAGGCCCAAGAGGGGAAGCAGGACGATAAGATAGAAGTGTTGCAGGAGTATCACTAATGATTCCAAAGAATGACGGATAGTTTTTATTTGTGGCGGTGTTGGTGAAGTTTCAAAATCGCGCTAACGGTTGGCGCTAGACCGTGAATACAGCCAGCACCCCTTCAAATAAGAATTAGGCGAAATAATTAGGCTAAGGATTTGTGTCCGTGCGGGCCTGGTTACTGCGCTACCTCCTCGGAGGACCTTACACGGCTAGGGAGAATTCCCCTGTTCTCGTAGTCCTAGCCACCTAATAAGCCCTTGATGGCTCAATCAACTACCTTGAGAGTTATTGATCTGCCTGACGGGGCTTTTTAAGCCCCTCTAAGCCACGATAGCCTAAAGGGGATAGATTGTATCAAGCCTGCTCTATATCGCTCAGATAGTCTTTAGAAAGCCTTACAATCAGCTCTCGATTAGTCTTAACGCCCAATTCCTGCTTTGCCTTAGTAATTACGTCCTGCTCGGCGGGTATTAGATACGCCTGGAACGGGAATTTGTGCTGTCTGTGTTGGTTGGTCTTGTTCATGCCGAATAGCCCTCGCTGATTAGCTGTTTTATAAAAGAGTCCTTCTTTTTCTTGTTTTTGAATATCCGACAATCAAAGAAAGGGCTTCCATCATTGTGGGTTTTCTCTCCGTCATGGAAATTAACCAAGTATTTCGCCATTCCTACATTTTGCATTTCGTTATAAGTTTTCATGCTTCCCCCTCTACTCTATCAAGTATCTTCTGGATTTCAGGGTAATCGATTAACCCCGTTAGAACCTTCTTTAGCTCTTTGTGCATTGCTGGTGCTTGGGCTATTAGGCGGGCGTTAGCTTTAATCAGAGAGCCTTCATACGCGCCCTGAATGACCCCAGTAGAAATAACCGCTATTGGTAGCTGATCTCTTTTTCCGTCAGCAAATATCAAGTTTTTATGCCCGTTTATCCCCCACGGCCCCTCAGTATATTTACTCATAATCAAATCACTCCAAAGAATGCTGCTAATACAAAGAGCAGGAGCGCGGAAAGCACGATTGATGAGGCTAGCTCAATCAATATGCGTTTCATGCTGCACACTCCATGCAATCCATATAAGACCGCGCCACTTCTTCCCCTGCAAACCATGCTAGAGCGTTTAATACTTGCTCTGAGTCGTCAGAATCGCTGTATATCGCCTCGGCTATGTCTGTCTGTGAGTAGTCACCGTTTAAGCAGTTGAAGCTGGCTATCAATTCCAGCGCACCAGTGCTGCCTAATTGGTCGGCCATCTCTTCGGCCAGTTCCATGATTTTGCGCTTGTTATCTTGAGCGAATTTCACGGTATCGGTATAATAAGTAAAGCCTGAAAAGCCGCCACTTATGCCGTGATTAACTATATCTTCGGCGTATTCTTTGAATGATGACTTGCCGCCAATCTGATTAATTACTGCGCCAACTAGGTCGGTATCTAGGTTGGTCTCTGCTTTGAATTTTGATATTTTCATGCTGTTTACCCCTTAAAATGCTATAATTTGTACCCAGGAAGCCCCCAATTAAGGAGGCGCTGGAGTTGATGGATGGTTATCTAGCTGGCAAAGCCTTGTAGTAGTCCTGAGTCATGGATAAGATCTTGCCAGATGCGTATATCTTGGCGCATACAGCGACCAATTCCTGCTGAGTGTTAATGCTACCGTCTTCGATTCGGCTTGCTAACCATGCTGCCTTATTTTGCTGGTTCATCATTCGCGCTCGGTTTTGATCTTTCATTTTTTGCTTCCCCTTTAGTTATTAAGTAAGTGTTAGTGGTTATAATTAGTCTTTCTTCCAAGTGATATAACATCGCGTGCCATGTCGGCAGAAACGCCGTAGTATTCAGCGAATCGGGCAACAGTAAGAAAATCATTAACCCAATGAATGAAACATAATTCAGCAAGTCTTTCGTCGTATTGCGCGTCAATCACATTTTGCTTGTTTATCGGTGCTAGTCTCATTTTGTCCATCTCCTAAGTAAGTAACTACAGCTTACGTCTAGACGAATAGATAGTCAACGTCTAGACGTATGATATAAACCGATAGTTAAGGGTAAGATCATCGGAAAAAGCGATTTGTATATCTATTGAATAGGCGTATAATGGCTACAAGTCAATGAATACGTGGGTTTAAGAATATGGCCGATTTCTATTTAATGGATAAGACGCGCCAACAAGTATTGCGAAAGCTCTTATTTAAAGGCGATACCAAGTCATTGAGTGTCGATTGTTCAAGCTGGGCAGATGATAACGGGACTGTTACAAGTGCAACCTGGGCTGTTAAATCCGGCCAAGTGTCGATAGGCGCTGAATCACTAGCCAGTAATGTGGCTTCATGCCTATTAACCAGCAGTGAATCAGGCGACTCTATGATCACTCTCACTATTACAGACGGAACCCACACAGAGGTTCAATATATAAGGGTTAGGACTAAGGACCCCGAAGTAGTGCTGAATATGGACTATGGGCTGGCTATATGATTATTCCCTTTATAATCACTCTCTTTTTAATCGTCCTCATCAATGAGCTATTCACTTATTCCATGTATACAAGGCATAACAAAGACACCTTCAAACCAAGTGGCGAATCTCACTAATAGTTAACCATTCTCACCAACACTTCATTAATTAGATCAAATACCTGCTATTTCTCAAGTATATCTGTCCAATATCTCCTATTCACTGTCCTATATGCCGTATTCATTACTCAATAGAGCGCATTTGCTAGCTATACACTACGATTCTATAAGCTCAGATAGCATGAATATAAGGCCAGAACAGGTAAATATCATCGTCCCTGCCTCTCATTAACCATGAATTCTCCACAAAAAGACGCAGTATTCACACAAAGTATCAAGGCAATTCATCTATTGGTGCAATATTCGCTTGTTTTATCATTTGGAGTGTGTAGAATGTATTTATCGGCTCAATTCAGAGCCTAAAGGGGAAGCAAGATGATCGACTATAACGTAGTAGCAATTTTCGCTCTGACAGTGTTTTCGGTATTCGCCCTGGCAGCGGCTTTATATATTGATGGAAGGGGATAAGAGAATGAGTAAGCTCATATCACCAAAGCAATCATTGGTAGCCGAGCTAAATGCAAAGTATGAGTCGGCAGGACTGCCCAAGCCTAAATTCTCATCTGCAAGTGTTGGAATGCTGGACTACGCCATTGAGCGAATAATTCAGGAGGGTGCATATCTAACAGTCCCACAAGTAAACGAGCGCATGAAAGCATGACACCAAGCCAGCAAGCCAAACAATACGGGTGCAGGTCAGTTAAAGCCGTGAGCGATAGCTGTCTTGTTCCTGTTCGCACGTTATATGATTGGCATAGAACAAAGCCTGAGCTATACCGTTGCGTCTGCCTTGGTCACTTAGCATTGCAGGCGTCCATTGAATCCGCAATTCTAAGGAATAACTCTTCCAAGGGGATGCTTAGAGACGGGCTTGGAAGGCCAGCTAAACAGGAGAGGCCATGCACTGCCCAATAGGCGTAGAGACTAACCAGCACTGTGGTAATGATTGTGAGGCGTGTCACAAGCAATACGGCATACCATCTAGCAATATCGATAGGCAGGAAGAGATCGCCAACGCGCTATATCTCAAGCTCACCAGGATAGAGGCCAAGCTCGACTTCCTGATACAACGGGAAAGCCGAAAACTCGATTCTTGAAAGAGGGGAGGGGTATGTCCCGCCGAGGAGGGGTAAAGGGGCTGTGTGTAGAATGCAATACACCTGTCTGACACACAATAATTTTTTTTAGGAATCCCGTGACAAGAACTGAAGCGAGTATATTGATAAAGCACATTGAGAGGGTCTGTGAGGCTGTAGGAGAGGCTTTGAGTGATGAGCAGAGGATTGCTATGCTTAGTGTTGTTTCGTTGTACACAGACGCTCCTGAGTCTTCTGAGTAAAAATTTTTTATATTTTTTGGAGTTTATATGGCTGGTGCGCGGAGTGGCCCACCGAAGGGCATGATGAAAGGTCATGTGGGAAATCCCACTGGCAAGGGTAATTTGGACGGGAAGAATCGTAACAAGAATTTGCCTTGGAAGGCTGCTATTAATCGTGCTTTGATTAAGAAGGGTAAGTGTGAGCAGGCTGAGGAATTGTATTTGATTGCGCGTGAGGTGGTAGAATGCGCTCAGGACAGGACTGACCCTAATTTTAAGTTTGCTGTACAAGAGATAGGACAGAGGTTGGATGGAAAAGCCGTTGAAACAGTCGAACTTGGAGATGATACCCAAAAGTCTCTCGGAATATCCGCAGCTCTTGGTTTACTTGCAGAGTTTACCCGTAGAGAAGAGGCTGTCGTTGGAGAGGTTATTGTGCCGGATAGACCTATACTTTCTTCTGAGGTATGCGCTTCGGAGGGAGGACATGGAGAGGGAGTGGATATTCCAGAAGTGTCGGGAAGTTCAAGCCAATCCTAACGGTCATATTGATATATGGGCGCGAGAGCACTACAAGTCTACAATCATTACCTTCGGTAAGACGATTCAGGATATTCTAGCTTCTCATGGTGACGAACCTTTGCCTGAATGGAATGGTCGTGAAGTAACTGTTGGTATTTTCTCTTTTAACCGTCCTGCTGCAAAAAAATTCTTACGTCAGATTAAATTGGAGTTTGAGGATAATCAGCCGCTAAAAGACTTGTTCCCAGATGTTTTGTTTCAAAATCCAAAAAAAGAGTCCTCTAAGTGGTCTGAGGACGATGGATTAGTAGTTAAGCGTAAAAGTAACCCACGTGAGGCGACTTTAGAGGCTTCTGGCTTAGTAGACGGTCAGCCTACTGGTATGCACTATGTTCTTCGTGTATATGATGACGTTGTGACTCTTGAATCGGCCCGATCTGCTGAAATGATTAAAAAGACCACCCAAGCCTGGGGTCTTAGCCTTTCTTTGGGTTCCGATGGTGGATATTGTCGGTACGTTGGCACGTTTTATGCCGATGGTGACACCTATAACGATATAATCGAGCGTAAGGCGGCTACTCCTCGCATTGTTCCTGCTACTGAGGACGGTTTATCTACTGGAAAGCCTGTTTTATTCACCCAAGCGTACTTAGACGAAAAAACCTTTGCTGGTATTTATGACTTTTCCTGTCAGTATCTTTGTAACCCAATCCCTGATGATAATGCGTACTTCACTGAAAACGATTTCCAATGGTATGACCCTAAAGACATTCGTGAGAAGGGATTTCGTAAATACGGAGCCTCTGACTGCGCTTTGACTGAAGGGGGAGGGGATTATACCGAATTAGGTATAGCTGGGGTTGACCAAGAGGACGATATTTACATTTTGGATTGGTGGACGGGCCAGGTCACGATGGATGTGTGGATTGAAGAACAATTAAATCTGTGCAAAAGACACAAGCCCGTCAAATGGGGGTCTGAAGCGGGGCAGATACGTCGAGCCTCTGAACCTTTCTTAAATAAGCGCATGAGAGAGCGTAGAGAGTATGTCACGATGGATTGGATGCCTACTATCGCTGATAAACCCACGATGTGTAGGGCTTTTCAAGCAAGAGCAAAACAAGGTAAAGTCTATTTGCCTAAAGACACCCCTTGGGCGCAAGATTTACTCGCTCAACTGTTACGCGCCCCAAAAGGCAAGTACGATGATAAATTCGACGTTGTTGGTCTGTTTGGAAGGATGATTGACTCCATGTACGGGGCTGTCGAACCCGCTAAACCTACACTTCGAGTTGTGCGTGATTCGTATGATTTTGATGATGGCGCAATAGATGAATGGAAAACTGGTTAAAATTTAACTAAAAAGTGGTAAGATTCGCCAATGAAAAGAGCTACCCCCAAAGAATTAGTCGAAGAATTCCTCAATGATACCGAGGATGCCCGTGAACTCTCCCAGCGCTGTAGAGATTATTTTGATCACAAACAGTGGTCGGCGGCAGAAGCAGCTAAGTTAGAACAGCGCAAACAAGCCCCCATAGTCGTTAATCGCATTAAGCCCAAAGTCGAAGGGCTTATTGGTCTTTACAAATTACGACAATCCGACCCCAAAGCCTTCCCTCGTACCAAGAAGCACGAAAAAGCCGCTCATGTAGTGACTGATGGTCTTCGATATGTGGCTGATAGGACGAATTTTGACCTAACTCGATTGAATGTGGCTGAGGACTTCTTTGTTGAAGGATATGCTGGTGCTTTTGTCCCCGTTTCGAGAAAGGGTGATTCGATACAGATCGACGTAAACCAAATTCCGTGGGATAGAATCTATTTCGACCCCCATTCAAGAGCAAAAGACTTCAAAGATGCCCGCTTTATGGGAATGTTCCTATGGATGGACTTAACAGATGTTCAAGGCTATTTCCCTAACAAGAGAATTAACCTTGATAAGCTAGAGTCACAAACTATCGAGCCTGATGCGACAGAAACAACCGCTGATAGACCTATCTGGCAGGATAACGAAGCCAAACGTAAAAGGGTTCGCCTCACTATGCACTTTGAGAACATCAAAGGTGAGTGGAATATGTCGATATTCTCTGGCGATTACGTTATCTCTAAGCTAAAACCTTCTCCCTACCTGGACGAAGACGGTCTACCCATGAACCCTATGGAGTTGTGTTCGGCCAATGTTGATAGAAACAACAACCGATACTCAGAAGTGGCTGGCTTTCTCTCTCAACAGGACGAAATCAACCACAGACGAAGCAAATTCCTACACTTTAACTCTGTCCGGCAGACTTACGGCAATAAAAACGCCATTCAGGACGTTGCCTCAGCTAAAGTAGAACTCTCCAAGCCCAATGGACACCTTGAAATAGAGGGTGATGGGCAATTTGGTAAAGATTTCGGC
>TARA_R110002094_G_scaffold3941_4_pt1 | contig 15660 bp, 13 predicted proteins | sample TARA_R110002094 | Tara Oceans TARA_R110002094 (sample SAMEA4397409) | marine metagenome | biome: Polar Biome; feature: [MIX] marine epipelagic wind mixed layer (ENVO:01000061); material: water (ENVO:00002006), including particulate matter (ENVO:01000060) such as... | depth 10-100 m
ACGCAGACTGCGCAGCAGAGTACGGGACCCGTTTCGGCGGAGGGCAGGCGTCAAATGAGCAATCCGATCAGTCGTTTGTTTTGTTGGCCCGGATACTAGGGCCGTGTTGGGGGATGGTGCAAGTGCGGTGGACATACACCCGCAACCGTCCTCGAACATTTCTAGTTGCAATACTGTCGTGGATGGCTTTTTATTGGCTCATCAATCAATAAAAAATCCTTTGGGGAGTTACCAACGCCATGAAACGTTTGCTTGCAACATCTGCACTTGCTCTGACAGTCGCCACATCTGTGTCCGCTGCCGGGTGCGAAGAAGTCACCTTTTCCGATGTGGGTTGGACCGACATCACTGCAACAACCGCTGCGGCCTCGGTCGTGCTCGACGCGCTGGGCTATGACACGGAAACCAAAATCCTGTCGGTGCCTGTGACCTACACATCTATGGCTGCGGGCGACATTGATGTCTTCCTTGGCAACTGGATGCCCACAATGGAGGCCGACATTGCCCCATACCGCGAGGCAGGCACTGTCGATACCCTGCGCGCGAACCTTCAGGGTGCGAAATATACGCTGACCGTGAACAAAGCCGCGGCTGACATGGGCATCAAGACATTTGCCGACATCGCCGCACAGGCCGAGGCGCTAGAGGGCAAGATTTACGGCATCGAGCCCGGCAATGATGGCAACCGCCTGATCCAGTCCATGATTGACGCAAACGCTTTTGACCTCAAAGAATTCGAAGTGGTCGAAAGCTCTGAACAAGGCATGTTGGCACAAGTGGCACGCGCCGACCGCAAGGGCGATCCAATTGTATTTCTGGGCTGGGAACCACACCCCATGAACGCCAATTTCGATCTGACCTATCTCGAAGGCGGCGATGATTTCTTTGGCCCTGATCTGGGCGGGGCGACGGTTTATACCAATACCCGTGCCGGTTACGCCGCTGAATGCCCGAATGTGGGCAAGCTCTTGGGCAATATGGAATTCACGCTGGCCATGGAAAACGAAATCATGGGCGCGATTCTGGATGATGGCCAAAAGCCTGAAGAGGCAGCTGGCGCATGGATCAAGGCCAATGCTGGGGTGCTCGACACATGGCTGGCTGGTGTGACCACGCTGGACGGCGGTGATGCGATGGCGGCTGCGGCGGCGTTGAAGTAATCACATCACATGACTGATATGGCCCGCCCGCAATTTGGGCGGGCCTTTTATCATCTGACCATTGCACCTTTGCTGAGGATCAAAAATGAACTGGCTCACCGAAAATAAGATACCGATTGCCGACGTTGCAGAAAAGGCGCTCGACTGGTTGCAGATCAACGGCGAATGGTTCTTTGACGGAATGGCCACGGCAATGGAATGGCTGATCGAGGCGATCCTGTGGGTACTGCAAACGCCGCATCCGCTGATCATCATTGCCGTCTTTGCCGGTCTGACATGGGCAATCCAACGCAACTGGAAAACCGTTGTCTTTGTGATCTTGGGATTCCTGTTTATCCTGAACCAAGACTATTGGGAGGAAACCACCGAAAGCCTGACGCTGGTGTTGTCGGCCTGCGTGGTGTGCATGGGCGTCGGCGTGCCCATCGGCATTGCAGCGGCACACCGTCCGCGGCTGTATCGGTTCATGCGCCCGGTGCTTGATCTGATGCAGACGCTGCCGACATTCGTCTATCTCATCCCAGCGATTGTATTTTTTGGCATCGGCATGGTGCCGGGCCTGATCGCAACGGTGATCTTTGTGTTGCCCGCACCCATCCGGCTGACACAGCTGGGTATTTCCTCAACACCGAAATCTTTGCTTGAGGCGGCCCAGGCTTTTGGCGCGAAACCCAGCCAGACCTTGTGGAAAATCGAACTGCCTTACGCGCTGCCTCAGATCATGACGGGGCTGAACCAAACGATCATGTTGTCATTGTCGATGGTGGTGATTGCCGCCCTTGTTGGGGCTGACGGGTTGGGCGTGCCGGTGGTGCGCGCGCTGAACCAGGTGAACACTGGGTTGGGGTTCGAATCTGGTCTGATTATCGTTGTGGTCGCCATCATGTTGGACCGCATGCTACGGGTAGGTGACAAATGAAAACGGCTGTAGAATTTGACAATGTCTCGATTGTTTTTGGCGACAAGCCGGACAAGGCATTGCCGTTGATGGATGCCGGCCAAAGCCGATCCGAGATCGAAACGGCGACAGGCCAGGTGCTTGGCGTTCACAACTGTAGCTTGAGCGTCGCAGAGGGGGAAATCCTTGTCCTCATGGGCCTTTCCGGGTCTGGAAAATCGACATTGCTACGGGCGGTCAATGGGTTGAACCCTGTGGTACGCGGCCATGTGGATGTGCATGATGGGAAATGGTCCGCCAATGTGCAGGGTTGTTCGGCGGGTGACCTGCGCAAGGTCCGCCGCGAATGTGTGTCGATGGTGTTTCAGCAATTCGGTTTGCTGCCCTGGCGTAGCGTACGCGATAATGTGGCATTGGCACTGGAACTGTCCGATGTACCAAAGAAAGAACGCCTTGAACGCGCCGACAAACAGCTCGCCCTTGTGGGTCTTGCCGATTGGGCCGACCGCAAAGTGGGCGAATTGTCAGGTGGCATGCAACAGCGCGTGGGGCTTGCACGCGCCTTTGTGACCGAAGCGCCGATCCTGCTGATGGATGAACCCTTTAGCGCGCTTGACCCGCTGATCCGCACCCGTTTGCAAGACGAACTTCTTGATCTTCAACGCGACCTGAAACGCACGATCATCTTTGTCAGCCACGATCTGGATGAGGCATTCAAATTGGGCGGCCGCATTGCGATCATGGAAGGCGGGCGCATCGTACAAATTGGCACCCCGCGCGAAATTTTCTCAAACCCCGCGTCTGACTATGTGGCGGATTTTGTGGCCAACATGAATCCGTTGGGCGTGCTGACCGCGCGCGACGTGATGGGACCTGGAACCGGGACCGCGTCACAAACGGTGAACGCAGAAACCCCCGTTGCCGAACTCATCGCACAGCTTGAAGGCACGGAAGCGCGTCTGGATGTGACAGAGGACGGCAAACGTATCGGTTGCGTTGACGCGTCCAGCATCATCAAGCGGCTGAGAACCGACGCCTGAGAGGCTGCACTGAAGCCCTAAAGATAGGCCGCGAGCGCGTCGCGCACCGCGTCTGGCCAAGGCATAGAAGTATGTTTGACCAGATCACTGGCTGCCAGCACTTGTGTGCTGTTCCATCGGTGTTCCGCACCGCAATCAATGCTGTGGGTCAATGTCACCGATGACCGCCCCAGCTTAACCACGTTCAAGGTGAAAATAAGTTCATCCCCAAAAAGGGAAGGTTTGGAAAAATCGCATGCCAAATGCACCGTAGGCGTGCCCCAGCGTTCTTTCCAGATGATATAATTCCACGGAAATCCAAGATGGGCAAAGAACTCTTCGTTCACGCCATTCAGGATGTTCAGGTAGGACGGGAAATACGCGGTCCCCGAAATATCGCAATCGCCAAAATGCAGCATGCGGGAGGTGGTGAATGTTTGCGACATCGGGCAGGGCACCTTTTTGACTGTTCATGGTCAAACTACCTGCGAAGGCCGTCAATCTCTAGCTGATTTTGCGCAGAGTCTCGCGGCCGTTGATCGGTGCCACTCAGTTTTATGTCACAACAGTCGCTTTGTTGGCAAAATGGTGCCCCCACACGGACTCGAACCGCGGACCTACTGATTACAAATCAGTTGCTCTACCAGCTGAGCTATAGGGGCGGACGTTTTGCAACGTCTTGGCAATCAATAGCGCTGTGCTGCGATTGCGTGGGGGTTCTTTAGTAGATGATTGAAATGGATGCAAGAGCGCTGAAGCCCTCTTTTGGCAGGATTTGTTGGGGAAATTTTTTCCGATGCTTGAGCCGTCTTTGGAGCGCGATGCAAGAAAGTATTGGGGGATAAGACGAGGCGCGTGGACACGAAAAAATGTTCGGTCTCTGGAATTTCCAGGGCAGCGATCTGTTGTCCCTGTCAGGCAAGGTGAGCCATCGACGCGACACTGGTACTTGTCGCACATGCGGTTTGGCAAATCGCAAAAGGCCATTCATCGTCCCGATAAAGGCGCAAGGGGCCAGGCAAGTGCGCCGCCAAACGCTTTGCAGTTTTACACCCGAACCTGAACCCGCTATTCAACAACATCATCACCCAAACCACGAGCGGGAAATATGCAGCTGGTTTTGCACACAGGCGTCCACTACACAGAAGAAGATCGGCTTTTGAAATGCTTGCTTCACAACAAGGACACCTTTGCCAAACGTGGCATCGCGGTGCCGGGGCCCAGCAGTTTTCGCGGATTGTTTCGCGATACCCTAAACGCCATGCACAAGGCACCCGTGGGGCCGGATGCGCGTGATGTTTTGCTCGATGCCGCGCTGGATGATGCCTCTGCTGATCGATTAATCTTGTCGGACCCCAACTTTTTTCGCACCCCTGCCACGGCGGTTATGAAGGGCCAGCTTTACCCAGATGCCCCCAAGCGGATGATGCATATGGCCGAGGTGTTCCCGGACGATGATCTGGAAATTTTCATGGCCATTCGCAATCCCGCATCCCTGGTACCGATCCTGTTTGACAAGGCGATGGACCAAAAGGATGCGGCGTTTTGGGGCGCGCTTGGTCCTCTTGATCTGCGCTGGTCCGAGACCCTTAGCCTGATCCGACAAGCCGCACCCGAGATCCCGATCACGGTCTGGTGCAATGAAGACCTGCCGTTGATCTGGTCACAGGTCATTCGCGAGATTGCGGGTCTTGAGATCCATGAAAAGATCACTGGCGGGTTTGATTTGCTGGCAACGATTATGTCCAAAGAGGGGATGCAGCGGTTTCGGACCTATCTGGATACCCATCCCGAGATGTCAGAGATGCAAAAGCGACGGGTGATTGCCGCATTTCTGGATAAATTCGCGATTGATGACGAGATTGAAGAAGAGTTGGACATGCCCGGCTGGACCGAAGAACTGGTCGATGAGATGTCAGAAATCTATGACGATGACATCGCTGCCATTCAGCGTATTCCGGGTGTGACGATGATCACGCCCTGAGCGCGATTGCTTTGAATAATTCCTTGGATGAGCCTGAACTACACCGGATCGCTATCCGTCACTTGGCGCAGCCCCGCCCGCTTTTGTGCGCGTTTCAACATAGGCGGCCAATCGGTCGGCCACGCCTTGCGCGCTGGTGGGCGGCGTATAGTCATGCAAGACCTGTTGCCATATGTCTGTCGCCCGTTCGGTCGCCGTTTTTGCACCGGCGTCGACCCAAGCACCATGGTTGCTCAGGTCGGCAACCAAGGGTTCGTAAAACGCATCCCGGTACCGATCCATCGTGTGTTGGGTGGCAAAGAAATGACCGCCGGGGTCCACATCTTTTAGGGCGTCCCAGCCAAGGCTCGGCGTGTCCTGCGGGGTTGCGGTGCAAAGTTCCGCCAATTGTTGCAGCCCCTCAACATCGTTGATGAATTTTTCATAGCCAAAACTCAAACCCCCTTCGAGCCACCCTGCGGAATGTATGGTGAGGGTTGCGTTGGCCTGCATCGCGGCCCAAAGGCCCATATGGTTTTCACCTGCCGCCTGCATGTCCGCCGCGTTTGATGCCGACCCGGCCGCTGAACGCCACGGCAGACCGATATGGCGTGCCAATTGGCCCGACCCGATGGTCAGTTTCATATGTGCCGGCGTGCCAAAGGCGGGCGAGCCGGATTTCATATCAACGTTAGAGGCAAATCCGCCATATGCCACGGGCGCGCCGGGTGCCGTAAGTTGTGCCAAGGTGATCGCGGCCAAGGCTTCGGCATGTTGCAGGACCAATGCGCCGGCAATGGTGATCGGTGCCATCGCGCCCGCCAGACAGAAGGGGGTGATGATGCTCAACTGGCCTGCGCGGGCCATGTCGATGATCCCTTCGGCCATTGGCACGTCAATCTGGCGGGGGGAATTGGTGTTGATCACTGAATACGCCCATGAACCATGACGCATCTCGTCCGCGCTTAACCCATGCGCCAGCGCAATCATTTCAAGGCTTTCGGTGACTTGCCCACGGCCGCGTGCATAGATGAAAAGCGGCTTGTCGCTCAGGCACATCTGGCTGCGCATCAGATCATAATGGCGCGCCGCCGGGGGGATATCCTGTGGTTCAACGACGGGCCCAAGAATGTGGATCACGTCGAAACTCTGCACCAGTTTCAACACATCTTCATAGCTTTCCAGACATCCCGCGCGCCGTCCGCGCAGCCCGTCAATGGTGTTGGGACAGCCTGAGCCCGGCGAAAACATCATGGCACCGGGTTCAAACATCTGTTCGCGGGCGGGGTTGGCGGCGCGCATCCGCATTGACCGCGGGGCGGTACGCAGCGCTTCGGACACCAGATCGGGACCAATGCGCACCATCTGCGTGTCCTCATCGACCAATGCGCCTGCTTGGGTAAAGATTTTGCGTGCCTCTGGCAGCAGGATTTTCATGCCCAGTTCGGACAGCGTGCGCAGGGCCATTTCGTGCATGTCCGTCACCGTGTCGTCGCTGAATATGCGTTGCGGCGTAAACGGATGGCGCAATTGGCGATAGGCATGGCTGCGTGGCGGTGTTGTGGTGTCCTTTGATTGGCGCGCGCGCCGTCCGGTTCGCTTGCTCATGATGTTGATCCTTTGGGTAAAGGGAAACATGGGGGTAGGGGACCTGTCGCGCTTTACGTCCGACATCGGCTGTCGTTTTTCATCGACCGGTTTGGACCTCAGGCCTATGCCAGATCCGGCATACCTCGGGCTATTTCGGAAATCACATCATAGGCCATTTCAACATCCTGCGCTGTGCAGGTGAACGCACCGGCCTGAAAACGGATCACCAGCGCACCGTCGACACGCGTTTGGGTCAGATAGATGCGGCCATCGTCATTGATGCGGTTCAGCAGCTCTTGATTAAGCCCATCCAGATCCCTTGCCCCTTTCGGCGTGTAACGAAAGGTAAAGAGCGACAGCATTGGTGGTGTGACCACCACAAAATCTGGCGTATCGCCCAACCGTGCCGCCAGCGATTGCGCCCATTTGACGTGGTTGCGGATCATCTCACGCAGTCCGTCCAGCCCATGTGCCCGGATCAAGAACCACAATTTGAGCGCGCGGAAACGGCGGCCCAACGGCACCGACCATTCCGAATAGTTGATCACGCCGTCGGCCCCATGGGTCTTGAGGAATTCCGGCTGGATCGCCAATGTTTTGACCAAGGTTGTCGGATCGCGCAGGAAATGTGTGGTGCAGTCAAACTGCGCACCCAACCATTTATGCGGGTTCAAAACGACGCTGTCTGCCCGCTCGACCCCGGCCCAAAGTGCCTGAAATTCGGGGCAGATCATCGCGGAACCGGCCCATGCCGCATCCACATGGGTATAGAGGCCCTCAGCCTCTGCCACGTCCATCACGGCGCTAATGTCATCGGTGCCCCCGACGCTGGTGCCACCCACGCACGCGATGATCCCCGCTGGGCAATGCCCTGCCGCGCGGTCCGCCATGATCGCGGCCTTTAGCGCGTTCGCATCCATCGCGCGCGTTGGCCCTTGGGTTGCAATGCGCACCAAATTCGCCTCACCGATCCCGGAAATCCAGATCGCGCGGTCGATCGATGTATGCACCTCAGCTGAGCAATAGATGCGCACGGCTGGTTGTCCCGACAACCCCCGCGCATTGCCCGCCCAGTCCAGCGTCTTTTCACGCATCGTCAGCACCGCACAGAGCGTGGCGGTGCTGGCGCTGTCTTGGATCACGCCGGCAAAATCATCCGGCAGCCCTATGGCCTGACGCATCCAGTCACAGACCCGCGTTTCGAGTTCCGTGGCCGCAGGCGAGGTTTGCCACAACATGCATTGTGCGGCGATGGCGCTGACATAATATTCGGCAAGCACCGAAATTGGCGCTGCGTTGGCCGGAAAATAGGCAAAGAAACGCGGGTGCTGCCAATGGGTCATGCCGGGCAGAATCGTATTTTCCAGATCGGCCAGAATGTCATCCACGGAATGCGCAGCATCAGGTGGCGAGAGCGGCAGTCGCGCCAGAACATCACCGGGCTTTACCTGCGCGCGGACGGGTCGGTCGCGCAGATTTGCATGATAATCTGCGGCCCAATCGGCGGCGTCCTTGCCCCGGTTGCGAAACTCCTCCCAATTCATCGCGGATGATCCTTTTAATGGTTACTGCACCGATGATCCAGGAACGCGCTGTACAGCCAAACCTGCTATGCCAAAGGCCACCACGCCACACCGGCCGCGTCAATCTCTTTCTCCTGCCAGATTACGGCGGTAGGCCCATAGTTGAACGCAAAGCGATGCGTTGCCGTATCACGCAGGCGTAACCCGTCGGGCAGGGGGGCGAGGGCAATGCCGCCTTGCTGTGCCAATATGTCGATCACGCGCGCCCACAAAGCGGCGTCTGGCCATCCCGCCAAATAGTGCAGGTTGCCAGTGGCCACGAGCACGCAAGCACCATCGGCACCGCGCAGGACCGGATTTGCCGTGCCTTCGACCGTTTCGGCCCAATGCACCACGGCCCCGCCGCCATCGACGTCCCGCGATATGCCGGGGGGCAGGCTTTCCACACGCGAAACCGTTGCATCCAGACCCGGTAGCGCTGGTCCCATGGGCAGTGGAATGCGCAATTCATCCGTGACCAGATTGCTGCGCGGGCCGATTAGGCAAGAGGCCGATGAGACACCAATCGCCGCGCGCAAATCATCAGGCATGGCGGCCAGACCGGGTACCAGAACCAATTTGTACCCACTCAGATCTACATCATCCGCTGACACAATATCCACCGACAGCCCTTGCCGCCGCACCGCACGATAGGCGTCAAAAATCAGCCGGAAATAATCAAAATCGGCCCCCTGCGGCAGCGCGTTCCACGTCCAGTCAGAGGCATAATCAAAGATCAGCGCCACAGGGGCCTGCGCGTTTTGCACATCCGGCATATCACGCATTTCATCCGCAACGGTGGCGGCCTCGGCCAATCCCGGTGCCGCGACATCATCAGGGCGCATCAATCCGGCGTGCATCTGCTCTTGGGCAAAGGGGGCTTGGCGCCAGCGGAAATAACTGACGACCACGGCACCATGCGCAAATGCCTCCCACGTCCACAGGCGTACCATGCCGGGCAGTGGCGCTGGATTGTAAGGGGCCCAATTGACTGGGCCGGGTTGCTGTTCCATGACCCACCACCGACCGTTGTTCATCGCACGATACAGATCATGGTGAAACGCCTGCATGTCGGGATCACCCTGTTGCAGGTACCGTGCTTTGTGCGCGGCTGATCCCTCAAGCCGGTCCGAGAGAAAGCCAATGGGATAGCTGTCCCAAGAGGCGATATCGAGGTCACGCGCCACAGCGAAATGGTCAAACTCCAACACCCGGCCCATATAATTGTGAATGAGCGGCGCATCGGTGAGGGGCCGCAATGCTGCGACTTGCGCCGCGTTCCACGCCACCACCTGATCCGAGCTGAAGCGGCGAAAGGCCATCTCATGTGAGGGGTTGGCTTGGGTCACGGTCAGGTTGGGCAGGTCGATCTGATCAAAGCTGTCATATTCCATCGACCAGAACACATTGCCCCACGCCGCATTGAGTGCGACGATATCGCCATACCGCCCCGACAGCCAAGTGCGGAATGCGGTTTTTGCAGCGTCTGAATAGCTGATCACCGTGTCATGACAGCCATATTCATTGTCAATCTGCCACGCGGCTATGCGCGCATCGCGGCCATAGCGCGCGCCCATTTGCGCAACCATCTGAGCGGCGGCAACACGGTACCCTGCATGGCTGTGGCAATAGTGGCGGCGTGAGCCAAATTTGCGCGGATGGCCTGCCGCGTCCTGCGCCACCATATCAGGAAAGTGAACCAGCATCCAACGCGGCGGTGTGGCAGAGGGCGTGCCAAGCACGATTTTGAGGCCCGCATCTGCTAACGTCTCGATCGCCCGATCCAACCAATCCCATTGAAATGCGCCGGGCTGCGGTTCCAACCGGGACCACGCGAACTCGCCAATGCGGACCCATGTGATGCCTGCCTCGACCATCCGTGCGGCATCACGGACCCACATATCTTGGGGCCAGTGTTCGGGATAATAACAGGTGCCAAGCGCGCGTTTCATAAGATCACCTGTGGCTCTGGCACGCCTTGTGCCACGTCGGAAATGCAAAAAGTCATACCATCCACCGCACCCGGTTTTTTCAGCCCTTTGGTAGCAGACGTGAAGTACAGATCCCGTAACTCAGGGCCGCCAAAGGCGGGGCAGGTGGGCTGCGATGCGGGCACGTCGATCTGGCGCAGGGCCGTGCCATCCGGGCCAAAACACCCAACCTGACCAGACCCCCAAAAGGCCACCCAGATGTTGCCGTCCGCATCTGTTACCGCCCCATCGGGGTTCAATCCGACTGGGCGCAGGTCTATGAAAACGCGGGATGTGCCCTTGGGCCAGCCGGTTGTGGCATCCAGACCAACGCGCATGATCTGCCTGGTGAGCGTGTCGGTGTAATAGGCAAAGGTGCGGTCCGGCGCAAAACAGATTGCATTGCTGATGGTGTTGTCGCTTACGAGCTTGCGCAGAGTGCCGCGATAATAGCGATAGATGGCCCCGGCGTTCGGTTCTGCCGCTTTGCCCATGGTGCCGATCCAAAACCCGCCCCAAGGATCTGCACGGCCATCATTGGACCGGGTGACCGGGTTGTCAGCCTCGAGATCAATCAGAGGGGTGTGGGTGCCAGATGCAATGTCAAACCGCCAAAGTGCGGTTTCAGAGGCGATCAAGAGCGTGTCATCATCGACCCAACCGGCCGCAGAATAATGGGCATCAAGCGCGTATGATCGGAGCGTATCACCATTGCGCGAGAAGAGGGACTTCGCGGCTATATCAAACCAGAACAGCGTGTTACAGGTAGGGTGCCACAATGGCCCTTCACCCAAATTGCATGGATGGGTATCGAATGTGGTCACTTGGTTGCGTCCTTATATGCGTCCTTATATGCGTCCTTATATGCGTCAATCAGGCCGCGCGCACGGCCCTGCACCTCGGCCACGCTGAGGCCCGGTTTATAGAGCGCCGAGCCTATGCCAAAGCCATCGGCACTGGCCGCGATCCAATCGCCAAAATTTTCGACGCCCGCACCGCCAACCGCATAGACCAACGTGCCTTTTGGTAGCACCGCACGCATCGCGGCAAGCCCGCCAGTGCCCGCCATGTTGCCGGGAAAGAGCTTGAGACCATCCGCGCCTGCAGCAAGGGCCGCAAGGGCTTCGGTCGGGGTAAAAACCCCGGGCCAGCTTTGCAGATCACGTGCTTTGGTGCGCGCGATTACCCGAGGGTCACAATTGGGCGAGACGATCAATGCGCCGCCTGCATCTGCGACCTTGTCGACCTGTTCGGGTGTCAAAACCGTCCCTGCGCCAATCATGGCCTGATCCCCATAGAGCCGCGCCATTTCGGCAATGCTGTCATAGGGATCGGGCGAATTAAGCGGGACTTCGATGGTTGTGATGCCACACCCAATCAACGCGCCTGCAATTGCAGATGCCTCTGGTGGGGTGATCCCCCGCAAAATCGCGATCAGCGGCAGGGTCATGAAGGCACCTTTGATATTTTATAGGCGGTGGTGAGGCCCGCAAGGGTCATGCGTTCCGCATCTGCCAAAGTTGCTGGGACACCTTGAGCGGCAAGGGCCTCGACATAATGTTTCGCGGTCGCATTGGCCCCAAGGATCGCCACGTCTTGACCCAACCAATAGGGGCGGGCGGCGGCAAGTTCGGCCCCGATCAGCGTGCCAGACAGGCGCGCGCGCGATGTCGCAGAGGCGGTCGCTTGCAGTAAATCACCGGCGCGGATCGAAAAGAGTCGCGCAGCCAGTTTTTCGGGGCGCGATATGGTGTCTGAGACGGCCTCGATAAAGGCATCAGCGTCCCAACCGTTTGACTGAACAGAATGCCGCAGCACCGACTGGGTCGAGATCAGGGCAAACAATTCACCAGTCATAAAGGTCTGAAAACTGACCACCTCACCGGCGCTGACCTGCACCCATTTGGCATGGGTTCCGGGCAAACAGATGACCCCGTCCCAACCGGGATTGAGCGCCAAATATCCAGCGATCTGGGTCTCTTCTCCGCGCATCACATCCGCAGGTGTTTCCTGTTTGAGCCCCGGAATGACACGGACGTTCATATCGACGTCCGGGACCTTGATCATCCCTTCACCAAGGGGTGCGCAGGGCACGCTGCGGTACGGTGCCTCTACCCATCCTTGTCGGGAACCGACCATGCCACAGGCGATGACAGGCGTGGCCAGCGGGACGTCCCAGCCATCAATCAACGCGGACAGCGCGGGGGCAAAGCCATCCCGCGCAAGCCCGGCCATGCCCGCGCCCGATTGGGCTCGGTCCAACATCACATCGCCCTGCATCGCCCAGACGCGCAGGTTGCTGGTGCCCCAGTCCACTGCAATCCATTCGGTGATGCAATTGTTCATCACTTTATCCTGTTGTAACGGTGCCGCCATCGACGACCATACATTGCCCGGTCATCATCCGGCTGGCGTCAGAGGCGAGAAACAGCACCGCATCCACAATATCCTGAGGCACAAGATGTGTCTTGAGGCATTGCCGTTCCAGATGTGCGGCCAATCCTTCTGGCGTGGCCCATTTCGCAAGCTGCTTGTCGGTCAAAACCCACCCCGGTGCCAGCGCATTCACCCGCACACCGTCCGGCCCCAATTCACGGGCCAAGCTGCGGCTGAGCGCGGTGATCGCGCCGTTGGCTGCTGTATAAGCGGGGTATCCGGCGTTACCCATCATATAGCTTACGGAACTGAAGTTGATGATGGAGCCTGCGCCCTTTGCCTGCATCCCCGGTGCTGCGGCCTGGGCGGCAAAGAAATATGCTTTGAGATTGATGGCGATCAGATCATCCCACGCTTGCGGCGTCAGATCGACCATGGCATGGCGTTGGTCGTTTGCGGCATTGCTGACCAGAACATCTATCGGGCCGAAAGTATCTGCGGCCTCTCTCATGGTGGCCTGCAAGCGCGCCGTATCCGTGACATCGCCTTGCAGAAACAAAGGCGCGCGCCCGTGCTTTTCCTGCATATCGGCCACAAAACCGCTGGCATCGGAGCGGCCAATAAAGCTGACGTTCGCGCCTTGGGCCAAAAACCCATCCGTCAGCGACGCCCCAATGCCAGAGCCACCGCCGGTGATATAGACTGATTTGCCCTGTAGGTCGTGGAATGTAGCGATCTGGGTCATAGTCAGGCTCCCAACGGCTTCATGATTTTGTGTTGAGTTTTGTGTTGAGTGTAGATCACAAGCGCTCTCCCTCAAGAACCCACATGGTTTCTGGAAAGCTCCAGGGCAGGGCCAGACCGTTGTGCATCAATGCTGTACCAGTCAAAATCACTGGCCCGTCCTTAAGCGTGAGCGTGCCACGTGACAGCGCCGCCGCGGAACCACGATTGCGCAAGCTCACACGGTAACGGGCGTTCGAGTCAAGCCGGGTCAGTTGCAAGGGGCGCGGGGCGATCTGGGCCGAGGTGCCCGCCTTGCCCGCAAACACCACAAAACGGTGGCCGTCGCGCGCGGATTGCTGTTCTGCGATCACAGACGGGTCCGCAGAATCCAAACGCATGATATCGGCATTCATCATCCAGTTCCGATTGTCTTTCCACCAACTGGTCACGTCTTTGAGAACCTCGGTTTCGCGGGGATCCAATTCGCGTGGGTCCATCTCAAAGCCCATGTGCCGCTGGGCCGCGACCCACGCGCAAAATTCGATGTCTAAGATACGTCCTGACGTATGGCACCGGCGTGGCCCCACGTGACTGCCCGTGGCGGCCGCAGGCAGAAACAGGGCGGCGTTGTGCTGCATCTTTAACCGTTCCAATGCGTCGTTGCTGTCAGACAACCAAACCCGCTGTGTGCGGCTGAGGGTGCCAAAATCAATACGGCCACCGCCCGACGCACAGCTTTCAATCTCAACATGCGGAAAATCGGCGCGCAACTGATCAATCAGCGCATAAGACCCGCGCGTCTGTTCTGCATCGGGTTGCGGCAGGACGCGGTTGTGGTCCCATTTTATGTACGCGATCGGATGCGCCGACAGCAGGGCGGCAATACGTTCATAAAGAAATGCGCGCACCTCAGGCAGGGCCATGTTCAACGCCTTTTGCTGACGACCCAAAATCTGATCTTCGGCCCCCAGCGCCCAATCGGGATGGGCGCGATGCAGGTTGCTGTCGGGGTTGATCATCTCAGGCTCAAACCAGATGCCGAAACTCATGCCAAGCTCATGCACATGATCAATCAGCGGCCCCAAGCCTTCGGGGTATTTGCGCGGGTCAACCTCCCAATCCGACAAGGATGACGTGTCATCGTCGCGTTGCCCGAACCAACCATCGTCCAATACAAACCTTTCGGCCCCAAGGGCGGCGGCGCGGGTTGCGATGTCTTTCAGCGTGGGTACGTCATGGTCGAAATAGACCGCTTCCCAGCAGTTGTAATGCACCGGGCGCGGGGTGCCGGGGGTGGTCCATCTGACCACCCGGTCGCGCAGGTGGCGTTGAAATGAAATGGCACAGCCATTCAACCCTTCACCGCTATAGACGGCATACAAAATCGCTGTGCGAAACTCTTTTGAGGGTGCCGTTTCCATCCGGGCGGCATGGCCGAACTGTATCTGGCACCGACCATCGGGCAATTCCTCGGCGATCATCCGGCGGCCGCCCGACCAGCCATAGTGAAACGCATAGGCGGACCCGGCGGTGTTGGTTGCACCCCGGCAGGGCACAATCAGGCCGGGGAAATGTTCGTGGCCAGTGCGCCCCGTGCGGTTTTCGCGATACCGAATACCAGCCGACCATGCGGTTCGGTTTAACTGAAATTCGCCACACCAACGCCCCGCCACGTCGATCATGTCATCCGAATTTTGCGGCGCGGGCAAAACCGGGGCGGCGAGCCAATGCAGGTACATTGCCCGGTCCGCGTTCAACCGCGCTTGCATCACGATCACATGGGTTTCGGGATCAATCCGCATTTCCGCCGTATAGGTCAGGCGGTTGACCGCATCCTCGCAGGTGATGACCAGCCCGGTGTCATCTTGGGCCACATCATGCAGTTTAAATTTTGGCAACAACCGTTCACCCGCCGCATCGCGCACGATCATACCGGGTTGGCCGGGAAAACTGCGCGCCGCCTCCGGACACAGCGACAGATCAGGGTTGGCATCCAACATGCCGCCCGTCACGTCCAACTGGCTGACCCCTGCAATGGCCTCAAGGTCTTCGCCAGCGGGCAGGGGAGGTCCCCAATAGATCACCTGCGGACAGCGATCATTCGTGCTTGCGATCGCCAGTGTCTGACGCGCATCATCCAAGCGCCACGTTTTGGTGGTCGTCTGGATCATTTCATAGCACCCAATGTCAGGCCCGCAATGAAATGTTTCTGCATCAAAAAGAACATCGCGACCGGGGGCAGGGCGGCGACGATGCTGCCTGCGCTCATCAGGTGATACATCGCGCGGAATTGCGAGTTAAACGCAGTGATGCCTGCGGTCACGGGTTGGCTTTCTGGTCCTTGGGTCAGCACCACAGCCCAGAAATAATCGTTCCAGATAAAGGTAAAGATCAGC
>TARA_R110002094_G_scaffold106220_2_pt1 | contig 15600 bp, 8 predicted proteins | sample TARA_R110002094 | Tara Oceans TARA_R110002094 (sample SAMEA4397409) | marine metagenome | biome: Polar Biome; feature: [MIX] marine epipelagic wind mixed layer (ENVO:01000061); material: water (ENVO:00002006), including particulate matter (ENVO:01000060) such as... | depth 10-100 m
CAGCAACAGGGCGATCATCACACCTCCAAACCGCCCCAGGGACAGATCAGTGCGGGTGATCGTCAGGATCAGCACCGCCGGGATCAACACCCGAAAGCTCAGCGTTTCGATGCCCTTCCAATCTGCCTTGGGCAGGATATTCGTTTTGGCCAACAGATACCCGCAGGCAATGATGAACACCAATGGCAGAACAGACAGGGCAAGGGTCATGGCGGTGGGCATCCAGCGGGATAATATCGGGACGGCCAACATGGGCGTTCAGGTCAGTCCAGCCTGATGTGCACCTGCGCACCGCGCCCCTTGGCGTCAATTACCGAAATTTTTGAAAATCCCGGCCCGTTGATCGGAAGCATCATACTGCGTTCACGCACCCCGGTCAGCACAGGCGCGCCGTTCACCAGCACCGTTATTGGCAATACCCCATCGCGCAACTTTAGCGGAATGGTGGCCCCGCTTTGCCGTAACACGGCACCGTGGGGCGGGAAGCTGACCATGGGTGCATCACTGGCCTCTTTAAAAACGGCATCCCGGCTGCGAAAGCGTTGCAAGGGTACGGGAAGCGCCGCCGTGCTGAGAATCAGAGTTTCCGGCGGTGGAGCAGGAAGTGGCGCGGGCGCGGCTTTCAAACGGCCAAAAGCCTCAAATAAGATCGGTGCGGCCAGATCACCACCAAACGCACCTGGCACCGGCGTGCCATCGGGACGGCCCAGCCAGACACCAATCACATGATTGCCATCAAATCCAATCGCCCAAGCATCGCGGTGGCCATAGGATGTTCCGGTCTTATAGGCGATCTGCCCCACACGTGCGGCGGTGCCCACAGGGGGCGTGATACTGGCAAGAATATGACCCACCTGCCACGCCGCAGCACGCGACATCATATGTCGATCCGAGGTATTGCTGCGGCCTAACCGCCAGACCAACGGCCGTGTTTGCCCTCCATTCGCAAGCCCTGCGTAAAGCTTCACCAAATCGTTGAGGGTCAGGCCAACACCGCCCAGCGCCACGGCCAGACCGGGTTTGCCCCCCGGCACCTGCGGATCTGCGCCACCGCTGCGCAAGGTCGCCATCAAACGGGCGGGACCAAGCTCTTGGGTCAACAGAACAGGTGGGATGTTCAGCGACAGTTGTAGCGCCTCACGCACGGTAAGTTCACCGCGAAATTGGCCGTCAAAGTTCTGTGGTGCATAACGGCCAAAGGCAACGGGGCTGTCGTCGATCAGCGTATCGGGGTGGGCAAGCCCCTGATCAAAAGCCAACCCATAGATAAACGGTTTCAGCGTAGAACCGGGGGACCGTACCGCCCGCGTCATATCAACAAATCCAAGTGCGCCGCCTCGGGCAGAGTACTCAGGGGACCCGGTCGAGGCGAGAACTTCTCCGGTTCGATGGTCCGCAACCACAATGGCGGCTGATACGCCGCGCGCCTGTCCCTTGACCGCGCGCCGCGCGAGGTTTTCAATCTGCATTTGCAGACGGGCGTCCAGGGTCAAATCATGTTGCCCAGCCAGCGGGCCATCGCGCCGCATCTGATCCGCCATATGGGGGGCCAGCCGGACAAAAGGTTTCATCGCTGTCGGCACCGCAGCCAGCCGCGCCTGCTCGGGAGCCTCAACGCGGTCCAATACCCGTGCGCGGGCGGTTATGGCTGCATCGGCGTGCCGATCCGGCCGGCGCTGCTCTGGCGACTGCGGCAGCGCGACCAGCAGTGCCGCCTCCGCCATGGTCAGCCGTACAGGTTCCTTGCCGAACCATGCCAGCGACCCCGCGCGCAGCCCTTCAACACCGCCGCCATACGGGGCATGTGCCAGATAAAGCTCCAATATCTCATCCTTGCTGAGCCGCCTTTCAAGCGCCAGCGCCAACCGCACCTGACGCAGTTTTCCGTGCCAACGTCCCGTGCCAGAATTTTCCAACAAACGCGCGACCTGCATCGTGAGAGTCGACCCCCCCGAGACGACCTGCCCGTTCCAAGCTGATTGCACAGTGGCGCGCAGGACCGCGAGGGGGTCCACGCCGTGATGTTGGTAGAACCGCTTATCCTCATAGGCGATCAGCATCGCAAGATAATCGGGGGCCACGTTATTCAACCCAAGCGACAGCCGAACACGCCCATCCTCAACCGGGAATACCCGCAACAACATGCCGTTCCGATCGCGGACCTCGACCGAGGTTTCGACCAAGACAGGTGGTACATCTGTTGCATCCACCCATGTGTCAAATGCATCGCGCAGACCGGCCCCTATGCCCAGCACCGCGACCAGCGCAAAAAGGCCAACCCGCCGGATCATGGGGTAACCGTCACCGCCCCCGTATCCGTATTGGCGCGGTATTCGGGGCGGTACATATCGGTGACCGTGGCCGCCGGATGATGATAGGTTCCCGGGGTAACAGCACGCACGATATAGGCCAGACGGAATGCATCCGAGTTCTGGTGGTTGACCGCCGCGACAAACCGGTCACTGCGGAATTCGGCGTTCTCTGCTTCTTTGGTTTTCAACCAATCAAGCCCGCCAACCTCACCACTGCGTAACAAATTTGGGTTGTCGATCTCGAACCCTGCGGGCAGCGGATCGTCCAAGATCAGCCGCGCGCCAACTTTCTCAAACGGCTTTACTTCAAGCACGACCACCATCCGATCACCCGAAGCAATCGGCCCCTGCGCGGGCGCGCCGTCCATGGTGTAATAGCTCCGCGTGATTGCATAGCCGTATCCGCCTGCGGTTGGCGGCACCTCGGGCACACCGTACGCCGTCATGGTCACGTCCATCGCTATATCGCTGATATTTTCGATCACGGCAGGTGTGGGGTCGGCATCACTCAACAGTTTGACGACCGGGCCATTCACCGATTGCCCATCGACTTTCAGGCCCGGCACGGCCTCAGGCGAGGTCAGCGCATGTGCGGCCAGAACGACCTGTGCCGCTTCTTGCGTGGACAGATTTTTCTTGTCACTGCCCACCCACGACACCAGCGTTGCCGCGTCAATGGCGCTGCTGCCTGCCTCTGCCGTCAGCTTAAGAACACCTGCCGTGTCGCGCAGGTTGGTGCCAAAGTCAGAGCGCCAGGCACGCCGCCTATCGCGGTCGCGCAGCAATAGTACACCTGCGCGGCGGAACATCGTATCGGCGCGCACTTGATCCCCATAAGCCGCCAGCGCTGCACCCAGTTGGGCGGCAGCCAACGGCGTACCAAAATCGTTCATCTTGGTGTCCGCGTAATAGCGCAGATCACCCATGCTCGCGGCCCCTTCACGGGCCAGTACAAGCAACGCATAAGCAATATCTTCGCCGCCTTCGTCAAAATCCGGGGCATAGCTGATCCGATTGCGCAAATTGTCCATCGCTTGTGCAAAGGCAAGGTCCGGCACCGATTGCCCCTCGCGCCGCGCGCGGCTCAAGAAATCAGACACATAGGCATCCAGCCAAAACTCTCCCGACTGCGCACGCCACATGCCAAAGGCACCGTTGCTGGCCTGGCGGGTCAGAATACGTTCAATCGCTTTGCCGATCTTTTCATCAATCTGTGCGGGTTCACCAATGCCAGCGGCCTGCGCCATGGAGCTGAGGTACAAGAGCGGCATCGCGCCCGATGTGACCTGTTCCGTACAGCCATAGGGGTAGCGGTCAAGCTGACGCAGCAACCCCGGCACGTCAAAGCGCGCCAATGGGCCAGCGGTCAGCGTGGCCGTACCTGTACCCAATCGCAGCCCGGCGAAGACATTGCCGTCGAAAGTGAATGTCTCACCCACACCCAGCGCAAATTGCCGCGTCACGGCAATCTCAGGATCATTGTCGCGCACAGGCATGGTCAGTACTTTACGCAGCTCTTTGCCATCTGGTGTGGTCAGCACGACGGTGATCAGATGATCGCCGATTTCGCGTGCTGACACCGGGATGCTCAGCCGCTGCGACCCTTGATCTGCCAAAGTCACGGTTGTGGGGGCACCTGTCAGAGCAACACCAGCATCGGCCAAAACCTGTAGGCCCATATCACCGGACCCACCGGTTGCATGCACCAACTCCAACAACAATCTGCTTTGATCACCGGGGGCAAGGAAGCGTGGCAAGGACGCTGTGACCACAACCGGATCACGTGCAACCACGTCCTTTGACGCATCGCCAACCGCGCTGTCGGACCAAGCCACCGCCATCAGCTTGATCGTGCCGTTAAAGGCGGGGCGGATGATCTCAACCTCTGCGCGGCCATCGGGGCCAACTTGCACCGGTCCGGTAAAGAACGCCATCAACTCTTCGGTCGGCGGGGGCGATTGCACTTGCGCACTGGCCGCCGCATCGCCGCCCGAACGCACGGCACCCATCGCGCCGTTCATGCCGTCGATGAGCCGACCATAAACATCGCGCATTTCTACGCCCAGCCGCCTTTGGCCAAAATAATGATCGGTGGTATCAGGGGCCTTGAACCCGGTGAGGTTGAGGATACCCACATCCACAGCGGCAAGGGTCACATAGGCTGTCTCGCCCGATTTTATTCCGTTGACAAGGACGGTGGCCCGCATCGTGCCGGCCTGTCCATCAACGACCTCGGGTGTGTCAAAGCTCACCGATAGTGCCTTGTTGTCCGGGCGCACGGCGGCATGGGCCAATCCCAAACTGCGCGTGGGATTTTGGCCCGTTGCCTCATCCATACCGCTCAAGACAGATGCCGTGACATACGCACCGCTGCCCCACGCGTCAGTCACCTCAAGTGGGATCAGATTTTCACCCGCCGTAACAGCAACCGCCTTGCGTTCGATCACTTGGTTCGACAGCACGCTGATCAGGGCCACGCCATCACTTTTGGGAACCAAACGAACCTGAACGGTGTCACCGACGCTAAATTCCGTTTCACTCAACGACAGGTCCAGACGATCTGGCGTGTCCGTTGCGCCATCGCCGCCATACCAACCGGAATAGAACTGAACCGATGATGCCGCATAAGGCGTGCCAATACGCTCGACCACCAGCTCATATTCGCCCCATTCAGTTGGGGCAGTCAGCGCCAAAGGTGTCGAACCCAACGTCACTTCGCCGGTGTCCTGACGGATGCGGCGGGTGGTCGGCTCCCACTCCCAATTGCCATAAAGCTGATACCACTGATACCGCGTCTCAACCTTGTTCAGGGTCCAGCGCACAGGCATATCAGCCGGTTGGCCATCTGGATCAAGGGCAATCAAGTTAAAGGACGCCTCGCTGCCTTCGGGCAGGACATCATCAAAGTTCGGTTTGATCCCAATCATAGCCGTCTCGGGTACAATTGGTTTGGTAAGGCGGCGTTCCACCGGGCGGCCGGACCCTTCGGACACACGCAGGATCACTTGTGCTTCAAGCGGCATGCCAGGGTCTTCGTTCAGTTCTGGCAATTGCAGCGCCAGTGTGGCCTTGCCTTGGGCGTCTGTCACCGCATCCCCAATGGAGCGCGTTCGGGTACCGAAACGGGTGTCATAACGGCCAAATTGATAGCCATCCCAGCCCGCAATTTCACGCGTCGCGCCCAGGCGAAGATCACCTTGCACGGCCAGATCTGCACCCGGCGCACCAAAGAGATAACGCACATCCACGGATACAGGCGGGGACCCTGTGATCCGCAAGGGTGCATCCGGCAAGGTGATATCAAAATCAATCCGTTCGGGCAGGAAGTCTTCGACCAGCACCGTCTGGCTGGCCAATGCCGGGCCATCCACATCTGACAGAATATCAAGACGCCACGCCCCACGTGGCACGTCAAACCCCAGTTGCATCGCAAAGACATGACCGCCAGCAGCGGCATTCTGGCTGAGGTGGCGGCTATATTCGACGCCATCGGGACGTTTAAGGATCGCGGTCACCGGCAGATCGGTCAGGGCCTTGGCCTGAGCGTCACGGGTCAGGGCCGTGGCATAGATCGTATCACCAACCCGGTACGCGCCGCGATCTGTGGTGAGGAACGTATCAATCGGTGGGCTGGGCGGACGACCTTCGACACCCCGATCGGACAGGTCAAACGCCGGATCGGTCAACGGCAGGAACGCGATGTCTTGCCCGCCATCCTCGGCCATCAACAATGCAGGACTGGCAGCACCAGAGCCGCGGGTCAGGCCAGCCGGAAATGCAGCAAAGCCGTCGGCGTCCGATGTGACTTCACCCAAGACCGCGTTGGCCCGGGAAATCAACGTCAGCTTCACCCCCGACCGCGGCGCAGTGTCCGCCAATCGGCGTACAGAGACCTGCATACCGTCCACACCTACCCAAGTGGACAATCCCAGATCAGACAGCACAAACCACTGCGTTGCCGCCGGATAATCATAGGGATCCTGTCCTGGCACAGAGGCGCTAAGCGCATAAATGCCAGCGGTTTCACCGGCCAACACATCGCCCATGGGCAGACGGGTGGTCATATCTGCGTTCAACGTATTTTGGACATCGCCTTTGCCGGTCCAGATTTCCTCAGCCAGATCACTGGAAAACTGTTGGTCTTCATATGTGCTGAGTGGTTTGCCGAAATAACTTTCGCGGATCGCGCGCACCAGATTGCGATCACTGACGCGGCGCAACTTTAGGTCCAATGTGTCAACATTCACTGTTTCAACAGGCAAAGCTGCCTGTGCGCTGCGTGGCAACACATAGGCCCGGCCAGGGAACCGCACGACCGGATTACGGTCTTTTACATACAGGACGAGCCGCACGTCCTTGTGCAGCGCTTCACCGCTGCCAGCAGGCAATCCCTGACGAAAAGTCACATTATACCGGACACCGTGTTCGACCCCATCAATGCACAGCTGGCTTTCGTCGGCCTGCACAACCAAACCTTTGCCTTCAATCCGCACAAAGGGTTCATAATCGACACCCGCCTGTACCAGTTTTTCGGAAAACTCGGCGCAGATGCGTGGGGCGGCGGCGTTATTATCCACGCGGTGTTCCACGATGCGAAACCCGTATTTACCGATCGCCTCATCCAATGCGGCATCCAGATCATCGCGCGGGGTAATTGAGAACGCCAATCGCAATGCTGGAATCATATCGCGGCCCCGGCGGTTCGCCTCCAGCGCTTCGGCCATCACAGCAAGTGCATCAACACGTGCACCAGCATCCGAAGCTCTGAGATAAGCGTTGATGGCTGCCGAAACCGCTTCACGCCGGTTGCGCGTACGGTTCGAATTACCATCCCTTTTGGCCTCGCGCAGTGACAGCCGTGCATAGCGCACCCACAGATCGGCGCGGTCTGAAACAGCAACCGCTTTGCCCGCCCATCCCAGTGCGGACCGTGTTGCACCCGTTTGGCTTGAACTCACCATCGCCGCGATAAGATCGTCCAAATTGGCGTCACCAACTGGCAAGCGCCGCGCGTTGTTGCCGACAAAAATGCCCGCGCTTTCGAGGTCGTTCATTGACAAGAAACCCAAGTCAGCCGCACGCACCGCTGCACTGCTTAGGACCTGAGGGTCAGTTGGTAGTTTGCTGGCCGACATTGCCCCGCTGTAGGGCTGTTTGTCTGTGATCGCCGATTTCGGGAAACATGCATTGGAGCGTTTGTTGAAGGTAAAGGCCACGCATGCCGACTGCGCGGAACAGGCGCGTTCGCAGGCAATTTGCGTTGTATCAAACAGATTGGTCAGGTCCGCACCATAGAAGTCCACATCCTGCGTATAGACATAGCGGTGATCCGGGACCGCATTTTGAGGCCCATCTTGAACCCCGTCTTGAGCAATGGCCGGAACGGCGAATAAAATCGGGATGAGGGATATCAAACGCAGCACGCGGGAAAGGGTCATGACAATCTCCAATGGATATGGACCTATGGTGCCATGCGTCCCGTTTTCGGGCAAGTGTTGCAGCATGCCTTAAGCATATGTTCACCCTGTTGTCGCAGTCTGCGCATGACGTCTTGAGGACCACATCGGAGTGGCGGATGAACCTTGCAAACAAACTGACCGAAGAGCGGCGCAGCCGCCTTGCGGCGGAGCGTATGCTGGAACTGAAACAAGCGGAACTTTTTGCCGCTAACCGCAAATTGGGGCGACATGCCCAGCAACTCACCGAAGAAATTGTCGAAACCCGCGCCGTAGTTGAAACCATCCGAGGCGAGAACCAGCGGGTCAAATCCGACCTGTCTGCGGCGAACCAAAAGATTGAGATCGTCGAACGCAGGTTGTGGTATTCCATCGAAACCATCACCGATGGGTTTGCGTTCTTTAACGCCGACAACGAAATGATCATGGCCAACCGATCCTACCTGTCTGCTTTTGATGGCCTTGAAGTTATCAAACCTGGGGTAAATTATGTCACGATCCTTCAGGCACTTACCGATGAAGGTATCGTGAACATCGGTGAATTGGCCGCAGATGGCTGGCGACAGATGATGACCGAGCGCTTGCAAAACCCACATCCTGAACCTGTTGTTATTCAACTTTGGAATGGGAACCACGTTAAACTGATCGACCAACGCGGCCCGGGGGGTGATATGGTATCGCTTGGCCTCGATATCACAGCAACCGTTGTGTATGAGGAGCAATTGAAAGAGGCGCGAACGATCGCAGAAAGCGCCAATCGCGCCAAATCGGCCTTCCTTGCCAATATGAGCCATGAGATCAGGACACCCATGAACGGGGTTGTTGGGATGGCGGATGTGCTCGCTGATACTGAGCTGACCGATGAACAGCGGCTTTATGTCGATACGATCAAGAATTCCGGCGAGGCGTTGCTGGTGATCATTAACGATGTGCTTGACTATTCAAAGATCGAGGCCAAAAAGCTTGATCTGCATCCAGAACCCTTTGACCTTGAACGCGCCATTCAAGAAGTCCTGATGCTGTTGCAGACATCGGCGCGCAATAAGGGTCTGGCCTTACTATTGGACTACGACATGTTCTTGCCGACGGAGTTGATCGGTGATCCCGGCCGCATCAGACAGGTTCTAACCAATCTGGTTGGTAACGCCGTCAAATTCACCACAAAAGGCCATGTGTTGGTCCGGGTCACGGGGGTGCCAGATGAGGCGACCAACAGTGTGACGTTGCACATCACAATTGAAGATACCGGCATCGGCATCCCAGAAAACATGGTTGACCACATCTTTGGCGAATTCAATCAGGTCGAAAATGAGCGCAACCGTCAATTTGACGGCACCGGCCTTGGCCTTGCTATTTCGCAACGGCTGATTGACATGATGGGCGGCACAATCTGGGTCACGTCCGAAGAGGGCGTTGGATCATGCTTTGGCTTTAGTGTGGATATGGCACCGGCAGGCGCTTTGCGACCGGGCCATCACGCTCTGCCAGAGGGTCTGCGTTTCATTATGATTGTCGATGACATCGCCATTAACCGCACCATTTTGGAGCGTCAGCTGGAACAACTCGGCATCGGCGTGATCAGCTGTGCCAGTGGGGCACAGGCGTTGGCGCAGTTGGACGGAAGTGTTGATCTGATCCTGACAGATCACAACATGCCGGAAATGGACGGCCTTGAATTGGCTGAGGCCGTACGTGCGACCGGCAGTACCATTCCAATCCTACTGATGAGCTCAAATCCCAGGCTTGCTGAAAAAGATCCTGCAAGGGTCCACCTTCAGGGCTTGTTGCAAAAACCCTTACCAAGACAAGAGCTTTTTGCGCAGTTGGGGGCGTTGGTGATTTCACCCTCAAGCGAGGCTGCTGCATCTCTGCAAAAGATGCGCATCCTGGCGGCAGAGGACAACAAAACCAACCAGTTGGTGTTTCGCAAAATGATCAAGGATCTAGACATTGATCTGACCTTTGCCGGCAACGGCGAAGAAGCCGTATCGCTTTTCAAAGAACTCAGCCCTGACATCATATTTATGGACATCTCAATGCCCAAGATGGATGGCAAAGAGGCCACCAAAGCGATCCGAACGCTTGAGGTTAAAACAGGTGGCCATGTACCAATTGTGGCCCTAACGGCACATGCGATGGATGGTGATGATGCTGGCATTCTGGCTGCCGGATTGGACCATTATTTGACCAAACCGTTACGCAAACCTGAAATCATCGCTCAGATCGAAGCCGCCCATGGCGAGGGCATGTTACCCCTGCTGTCCGTCCAGCCCGTTCAGGCCGCTGGATAGGGACGTACAAAAACCGGACGGTCAGGGGTCGATGATGTCTCTTGCCAGACGTATCCGCCAGTTTCAAAACCACGGATTGCATCGGGGTCTGTCAGTCGGTTTTGCACGATAAATCGAGCCATCGCGCCGCGTGCTTTCTTAGCGAAAAAGCTCACGATCTTTGGTCCCTTGCCGTCGCCCTTATCTTCCATAAACTGTGGCGTAACAACCTTGAGGGTCAATGCTTTTTGTGCGACCGCACCGAAATACTCCTGACTTGCACAGTTTACCAAAACATCACTGCCCACCTTAGCCGCCTGTGCATTCAACGCCTTGGACAGTGTGTCACGCCAATAGTCGTACAAGTTAACCCCCCGACGGGTTTTCAAACGGCTGCCCATTTCCAGTCGGTAAGGTTGTATCGCATCCAATGGCCGCAGAACGCCGTAAAGCCCCGACAAAATGCGCAAGCGCTCTTGGGCCCACGCCATTTCATCCGCATCAAGGCTTGCGGCCTCAAAACCCTGATAGGTGTCTCCGGCAAAAGCCAACGCCGCCGGTCGCGTTACATCAGTGGCTGGTACTGCCTCAAATGCAGCAAACCGATCACGGTTCAACCGCGCCAGATCATCCGACAAATCCATCAGACCTTTTAGTTTGCCCAAGGTCAGATTGCGGGCCGTTTTGACCAGCCGCACAGCATCATCTTGAAAAGCGGGTTCGGTCATCGCGACATCGCGTGCGTCCCAATCCAGCCGCTTGGCGGGCGAAATAACAACCAGCATGTTCGCGTCTCCCTATCGTTTGATTGGCATCTAGCCCGCGTCCCGCAGAACGTCCAGAAATGCTGGCCCAAATCGTTCGGCATGTCGGTCGCCAAGCAGCCTTTTTATCGCCCCGTCGTCCGCGTTCCGCAGTTGCGCAACCTTGGCCAGTACAGAGGCCGAGCACGACATGGGCTTGTCTGCGCCCGCCTCCCCACGCGCCAAATCGGCTTGAACCTGCAACAACTGATCATAAACCGTACCTGCGTCCCGACCGGCCAATTTGCGCCGCGTCGGGTGCATCTGCTGGACCTCGCCGTTGATCACCTCAAGAAAGGCCTTGCCATAATTCTCTAGCTTTTTTGCCCCGACCCCACCGATCCGCGCCATGCCGTCCAAATCCCGGGGCCGCGTTTCGGCCATTTCGATCAAAGTCCGATCATTGAAAATAATATAGGCGGGTACCTTGGCCGCTTCTGCCAACCCTCGCCGCTTGGCCTTGAGCGCCGACAGCAAGGGCGCATCCTCATCACTCACCATCTCTTTGACCGCTGGCCGTCGGGTTGCAGATGCCGCCTTAATTGAATCGCGTCGCAGGCTGATCTTGGCCTTGTCCCGCAAAATCGGCAACGCCGCGTCGGTCATGCGCAACGCGCCGTGCCGTTCCGGGTCAGGCCGGATCAGATCATGCCCCATCATCTGCCGAAACACAGCCTGCCACTGCCGACGATCATATTCGGTGCCCACACCGAAAGTCGGCAGGCTGGTATGCCCGCGCTGTGTCACCTTGTCCGTCTCGACACCAAGCAAGATGTCAATCAGATGGCCCGCGCCAAACCATTCCTCGGTGCGCAATATCGCTGACAATGCCTTGCGCACCGCTGTCGTCCCATCGAACACATCCGCAGGCGCGTCACATAGATCACACCGGCCACAGGTGATGCCAGTTTCATCAAAATATCCCAACAGCGTCTTGCGGCGACACTCCAGCGCTTCTGCCAGACCCAACAGGGCATTCAGCCGGGCATGATCCGCGCTGCGCCGCTCGGGCGGGGCCAATCCTTCGTCAATCTGACTGCGGCGCAGCCGGATGTCATCGGCCCCAAACAGCGTCAACGTTTCAGCGGGCGCACCATCGCGTCCGGCGCGGCCAATTTCCTGGTAATAGGACTCGATCGACTTGGGCAGGTCCGCATGGGCAACCCACCTGATATCGGGTTTATCGATCCCCATGCCAAAGGCCACGGTGGCGACAACGATTAACCCATCCTCTTGCTGAAACCGCCGTTCGGCAATGCGTCGATCTTCAGCCTCCATGCCGCCATGATAATGCAAGGCCAAATGCCCATCATCGCGCAGCGCTTTGGCCAGCCCTTCGGTCTTGGCGCGTGTCCCGCAATAGACAATTCCCGATTGCCCTTTACGCGCACCGGCAAAATTCAATATCTGGTCGCGCGGTTTGTTCTTGGCAGCAAACGCCAGATGAATGTTAGGCCGATCAAATCCGCGTAAGAAGGCGCGGGGCGGCACCCCGTCAAACAGTTTTTGGACAATCTCGGCTTGCGTTTCCGCATCTGCGGTCGCCGTGAACGCCGCCAGTGGGACGTTCAAACTGCGCCGCAACTCGCCAATCCGCAGATAATCAGGCCGGAAATCATGCCCCCACTGGCTGACGCAATGTGCTTCATCCACAGCAATCAGACGCACATTTACGCGCCTAAGCATTCCCATGGCCGATCCCGCAGCCAACCGTTCCGGTGCCATATAAAGTAGTTTCAGTGTGCCCGCCTCAAGCGCCTCCCACACCGCATCCGTTTCCTCAGGCGTATTGCCAGAGGTCAAGGCACCCGCCGACACACCTGCTTCTTGTAAGGATCGCACCTGATCACGCATCAGTGCAATCAGTGGGGAAATCACCACTGTGACTCCGTCGCGCATCAGCGCAGGCAATTGAAAACAAAGTGATTTACCACCACCCGTCGGCATGATCGCCAGCACATTTTCGCCAGCCGTCACCGCCTCGACGATTTCCTGCTGACCAGGTCGAAAAGCGTCAAAGCCGAATACATCACGGATCAGCGTGGCAGCGCCGGATTGTGCAACCGTCATGTGGGAACCTATAAAATTGACTGCTCTTCAGGCAGAGTCCCACACTAACAATTGGTGAACAAGACCTTGCGCTCCATTGTTCCCAAAATACACGAAAATAGCTTGAACCTAGTAGAAAGCCGCCGCGTTATTGTAGAGCACGATCCGCAATATCGCTACTGCGATCAGCACGATCAGCGGGGCAAGGTCCAGCCCCCCCATCGCCGGAATAACGGACCTTACGCGGCCATAAACAGGCTCTAACATCCTGTTAAGCCCGTACCAGATTTGCGCAACCAACGGTTGTCGCAGGTTCAGAACCTGAAAGTTGATCAACCACGACATAATCACATGCGCAATAACGATGTACCAGACGATGTTTAGGAGCAGCATCAGAATTTCAAACAGCGACGACATGGCAAGCCCTTTTCAAGTGTTGACTGTCAGTTAAGCGCCGACGAGGAAAACCGCAAGAGTGCCGCAAGGTCCATGGTTGACGCGGCCCCCTTCAAATGTACCTGCAAAGGACAAAGGAGACGCCACTATGTTCCCATTCGTCCGCATGTTCAAAGATGTCTGGCTCGCCAGTCGTCAAACGCCGTTCCAAACGCTGACCGAAACCCACATCAGCCATCACATCTGCTGGCCGCATGATCTGGACATCTGGCTTGAGCTGAACAACGGCCGTGCGCTGTCACTTTACGATCTGGGCCGCACTGCCATGGCCCAGCGCGCCGGGATGATCGGCATGTTAAGGCGTGAAGGGTGGGGGCTGACCATGGCAGGCACGTCAACCCGTTTCCGCCGCCGCATTCGCGGGTTCGAGCGGTTCGAAATGCGCAGCCGGGCATTGTGTTGGGATGACAAGTTTATCTATCTTGAACAATCCATGTGGAAACGAAACGGCGAATGCGCGAGCCACGTACTGTATCGCTCCGCTGTCACGGATAAGAATGGCATCATCACACCTAAACGCGTGTTGACCGCGATGGGTCACCCCACCACCTCGCCTGACATGCCCGATTGGGTTGTGAAATGGTGCGCCGCTGAGACACACCGTCCTTGGCCTCCCATGCAAGACGCCTGAGCGCGAAACCTTAACTTGCGTAAATCGTACCGCCCTGCTCTACCTTTGCGCAACAAGGGGACAGGGTTAATATGGCAACGATCACAGCGCGCAAGCGCATCTGGGGCTGGTATTTTTTTGATTGGGCGAGCCAGCCTTACAACACGCTGATGTTGACCTTCATTTTTGGCCCCTACTTCGCCCAGACAGCAACCGCCGCTCTGGTCGAGGGCGGCATGGATATCTCAGCCGCCAAAGCCCAGGCACAGGCCTATTGGGGGTACGGCCTGGCGGTGGCGGGCATTACGATTGCCATACTGGCCCCGATCCTTGGCGCGGTTGCAGATTCCTCAGGCAAACGGTTGCCGTGGATCTGGTTGTTTTCATTTCTTTACGTCATCGGGTCCGGCGCGCTTTGGTGGACCGCCCCGCAAGATTTCTCGGTGCTTTGGGCGCTCTTCTTTTTCGGCATTGGCTTAATCGGGATGGAATTTGCTACGATCTTTACCAACGCTTACCTGCCTGAATTACACCCTGATCCAAACGAACGCGGGCGCATATCGGGGGACGGTTGGGCTTTTGGCTATGCGGGTGGCGTATTGGCGCTGATCATCATCATCGCATTGTTCCAAAGCGGGTCCAGCGGCAAAACCATGGCTGGGCTTTCGCCACTTTTTGGTCTGGACCCTGCAACCAAGGCGGACACCCGTGCGGTCGGCCCTCTGACTGCGATCTGGTACGCACTCTTTATGATCCCGTTCTTCCTCTATATCCGCGATACGCCCAAACCTGCGGCCGCTCGCTATCGGCTTGGCAAAGGACTTGGCGATCTAGGGCGCACCCTGCGAAACCTGCCGCGCCACCCATCGCTTATGGCTTATCTCGGATCCTCGATGTTTTACCGTGACGCGCTGAACGGCATGTACACATTTGGTGGTCTTTATGCGTCTGGCGTTTTGGAGTGGTCAATTCAGGAGATTGGCGTCTTTGGCATCCTTGCCGCTATTTCAGGCGCGATTTTCTGCGTGATCGGTGGCCGCGTTGACCGCCGTATTGGCCCGATGCCGGTCATTGTCTTTTGCTGCATCATCCTGATTTTCACGGCCTGCCTGATCATCTCGCTTACACCAACGTCTGTGTTGGGCATGACTGTCGCGGGCGGCTCCGCATTGCCCGACATCATGTTCTATGTCGCTGGTGCGTTGATTGGTGCTGCGGGTGGTGCATTGCAGGCTTCATCGCGCAACATGATGACACGCCAAGGCAACCCTGACCGCATGACCGAATCCTTTGGCCTCTATGCCCTCTCAGGCAAGGCTACATCATTCCTTGCGCCTGCCCTGATTGCTGTCGCCAGTGACATCACAGGCAGCCAGCGACTTGGCATTACCCCGGTTGTGGGCCTGTTCATCATAGGGTTGGTTCTGTTAGTATGGGTCAAACCGAACGGAGATTTTTCAAAATGATCCTGACACGCTTTTTGGCTTGTGCCGCGCTCGCCCTGACCTTGGGCTCTTGTGGCGGTGATAAATCCAGCACTGACATCAGCGGTAAATCCGTTATCCTACCCACAATCGGATCATCTGGTGGTGCACTCAGCAATGTGCAGGCCAAAAACCTTTTTGGAGCCAAGAGCTTTGCTTC
>TARA_R110002094_G_scaffold102119_9_pt1 | contig 15361 bp, 14 predicted proteins | sample TARA_R110002094 | Tara Oceans TARA_R110002094 (sample SAMEA4397409) | marine metagenome | biome: Polar Biome; feature: [MIX] marine epipelagic wind mixed layer (ENVO:01000061); material: water (ENVO:00002006), including particulate matter (ENVO:01000060) such as... | depth 10-100 m
TGACGCCGGACGCTTACCGTTTCTTCATGGGCGAGATAGGTTCACTTGCAAGTGACTGCGCACGCCGACCGCGTCAGAGACCGCCGTGGCCGCCCATGTCAGGAAATATCGAGCAGGCCACATCAAAACCGATGCCGGAGATCTGCTCCGGTGTGACGCCTGCCCGAGCTACAGAGGACCGAACCGATGAGCAGATGGCACCCCATATATCTGCGGAGGATTGCGCGACGACATTACCTGCTTCGCGCCATATGCGGATGTTATACTTGTAGCTGGCCAACAACGTACCAGTGGTGTCGAACAGGCCAGAGCCGGCGATTCCGATGCCTACATCAACCTCTATGAAAAAGTGGTCCGACCCCTAGAGATCCACAGCGTTGGGCAACAGGACAAGATCCCGGATCGTTATATTTCTGGGCCTTGTCAACATGAAGACGACACATTCCGCGACTTCTTCAGGTTGCATCAGGCTGCCCTCCGCCAGCGCCTGATCCATCTTGGCCTTGGGCCAGTCGTCCAAAAGCGCGGTGACCACGGGCCCAGGCAGAATCGCCCCCACGCGCACGCCATGTTTTGCCATCTGGCGGCGCACTGAATGTGTAAAGGCCTGCACCGCATGTTTCGATGCAGTATAGATCGGCTCCCATACAACTGGGATCACCCCCGCCACTGAGCTCGTCAAGATCACATCGCCGGATTTCTGGGCTGCGAGATGGGGCAGCACCGCATGGATAGACCGAAAGGCCGCATTGATATTGAGGTTCAGGACCATATCCCACTGGTCCGGATCGCCCTCAAGTACATCGCCGCCTACATAGGCCCCCGCATTGGCGTGAAACACGTCGATCCTGCCAGCAGCTACCAGAATCTGCGGTAGCATTCGGGCGACACTGTCCGGCGCAAGCAGATCCGTCACAATGGGATGCGCGCCGGTGCCCATGTCTGCGCATACGTCTCGCAGCGCCGCTTCGTTGCGGTCCACCAACGCGACCTGTGCGCCCGCCGCCAGACAGTGCCGCGCGCAAGCCAGACCGATCCCCGATGCAGCGCCCGTAATGGCGACAACTTTTCCGTCAAGAGTGTTCATGGGGTTCTCCTCAAACCTATGCTCAGATACTGGAATAGCCGCCATCGATCATCATGATCGCCCCATTCACGAGGTCAGACGCTGGGGATGCGAGATAAAGCGCCATGTCGGCGATCTCCACCGGCTCACCGAAACGTCCCAGCGGTGTGCGCGCAATGAAAGGACCCATTTTCTCCGGCGGCGACCATAGCTCCCTCCCCATCTTGGTCAAAACAACCGTGGGACAAATCGCATTGACCTGTACGTTATGGGGGGCTGCTTCCGTCATCAGGGATTTTGTCAGCGCGTTCAGCCCACCCTTTGACGAGGCATAAGCAGCGTGGTTCTCAATGGCTATGACCCCTGTCTGGGACGAGATGTTGATGATCTTGCCCATACGCCGCGCCATCATCCCCGGCAGCAACGCCTTGGACAAGATAAAGGGCGCAGTCAGGTTGATGGCTAGCGTCCGGGTCCAGTCTTCCAGGGCGAAGTCAACCACGGGACCGATCACGGCAGTCCCGGCGGAATTGACCAGAATGTCGATCCTGTCACCTGCAGCGGCGAGCGCCTGGGCCGCGATGGCGGCCGTTTCCGTGCTGGAGGCGAGATCACCAGTTAAGGCCGTAAACTTGCGCCCTTTTGCAGTGACGATGCGCCCAAGATCGGCCAACCGCTGTGCCGATTGACCAAGGCCAATGATATTTGCACCGGCGTCGGCAAAAACTTCGGCAATCGCAAAACCGATGCCTGAAGACGCGCCGGTAACAAGTGCGGTGCGACCGGAGAGGCGAAATCGGTTTTCCCAATCGGACATATTCTATTCCAAATTCGTATGGTTCGCGCGCATGGCGTCAGGCGCAAGCGCCAGCCGATCCCGCAGATAAAGCACAAGCAGTTCGAAAAATAGGAACATTAACGCCTCATAGAGCGAACCCATCGGCAGAACCGAGCTGGCCGCCGCACCCTGATCCGAGGCCATGGTTTGCGCAGGTATATGCACTTTCAGATCAACGCTGACTGGCACTGGGCCGTCCGGGTTGGCCGTGATGCAGATCACTTGTGCACCCGCAGAACGCGCGATCTCAGCCATAGCCGCGACAGTGGCAAAGTCCCCTGGCCCGGCGCTGACAAACAAAACGTCACCGGCAGCGACCGGCGGCGTGGTCATATCCCCCACCACATGGGCATCAAGGCCCAGATGAAAGAGCCGCATGGTCAGTGCCTTCATCATCAGTCCTTCGCGCCCGACTCCGAAGCAGGCAATGCGCCGCGCGCCTGCCAGAGTTTCGGCCAAAGGCGGTATCTGCGCCAGAACAGTCGGACTGAGACCGGGGCGCAATTCCTCCAGAAGTCGGTCAACAAGGGTGTCTTGTAAGGTGCTCAAGGCTCAGCTGTCCTGCAGTTTGATCTGGATTTTCACATCTGTGGTCCGGGCCTCCACTGCGCGGTCAAAGGCGGCAATGCTGTCGGCAAAAGCGAATGTCTTTGAGATCAGCGGCTTCAAGTCGACTTTGCCCGAGCCCAGAAGCTCAATCGCCCGATAGTACACGTTAGCATATCGGAAAACCGTCTCCATCCGGATTTCCTTGGACTGTGCCAGAACAATGTCCAAAGGCACGGGATCAACAGGCATCCCCACCCAGACCACGCAGCCTGCGGGTGCAACTGCTTCAAGCGCCGTTTGCACGGATTGAGCGGCCCCGGCACATTCAAAGACCACATCAGCACCCCACCGGCCAGTGCCGTCCCTAATCACATCGAGAACCGAGGATTTGGTGATGTGGATCGGGTGAATATTGTCGTATTGCGCCGCAATTCCCAGTTTTTCGTCCACAAGATCAGAGATATAGACCTTGGAACAGCCCCCCGCCAGCGCGGCCAGTGCCACCATGATCCCAATGGGGCCAGCACCGGTGACCAGTGCGACATCCCCGGGTTTGATCCGCGCGCGGGCAACTGCCTGCACGCCGACTGCAAAGGGTTCAACCATCGCCCCTTCGGCGAAGCTGATGTGATCCGGCAGCTTGTAGGTAAATGCTGCGGGATGGATGACTTCTGGTGTCAGACAGCCGTGTATCGGAGGGGTCGCCCAGAAGCGCACATCAGGATCAACATTATAGGCACCGAGCTTGCTCGCCTTGGACGCCATGTTGGGAATGCCAGGCTCCATGCAGACACGGTCGCCTATAGCCAGATGGCGCACGCCCTTTCCCACTTGCGTCACGACGCCAGAGGCCTCATGCCCCAGAACCATTGGCGCGTTGACGACAAAGGGGCCGATCTTGCCTTGCGTGTAGTAATGCACGTCACTGCCGCAGATTCCTACCGTATTGATCGCAATGCGCACATCTCCGGCCTCAACCTTGCTCGGCAGGTCGATCTCGCGCAGCGATAGCCTGTGTTTTTTTTCCAGAACCAAAGCGATCGACATATCTTACCCCTCTTTCTTCATTTCTGATGTGCCAAGCGGCGCGGGCATGCCCTCGCCTTGCAACAACCCACGGGCAGTGTGCTCGTCGGTCACCAGCGAGTTGACAAAACCACGACGCAGGGCCGCCCGGATCACCGGGATCTTCTGCTTGCCCCCTGCGGCCAGGATCACGTTTGGAATGTTGTGCAGATCCTCGAGCGAAACACCAATAACCCTTTGGTTCACCACATGGTCGACACGGTTGCCATTGGCGTCAAGAACATGACCAATGATATCTCCGACACCGCCCAGTGCGATTAACTCGCCGCAGTCAATATCCCGCGGCAAAGCATCGCGCACCAGCAGCGAGCTGGACAGATCGCCTGTGGCAAGCGCAACTGCACCACAGCCACGGATCTTGTCCAGCATGTCCTTGATGATGTCCTGCTCCATGAAGACAGCCTGGCTTTCAGCACTACCGGCAAAGAGTGGCGCAGTGAAAAAGCTGTGCGCTGCATTGCACAAATCGGCCAGCCGAGTGGTGATCTCATAGCCATTAACATCCGAGCCCCGCATCACCCCGCCCATGATGGAAACAATCTCCAGATCAGGCCGGTCGATGGGCTGGACGAACCGCGTCGCCAGATTGAGCGTGTTTCCCCAGGACATTCCAAAGGTTTTCAGGTCCGGCTGAGACAGTACTTTGCCGAGATAGCTGCCAAGTCCTGCACTCACGAGCGGGGTCACCGAGCCGAGGTTCTCCGGGGTCGGCACCACGACGCAGCGTGACAGGCCATACTGACTTTCAAGCTGCCATTCGAGGTCGACGGCTGCGGCATAAATAGAATCCACACTAACCCGCAGAATGCCCCGCTGCCGCGCCGTGGCCAGACCTTTGTTCACACGCAGCCGCGTGATGCCAAAACGTTCAGCAGCTTGGGCCTGCGTCAAGCCTTCGACTTCGCACGCCCAAGCCAGACGGACCAGCAACTGCTCTTCTTCGTCGATCTGGTCAATCTTGATTCGCCGCGACATGAGACCTCACTAAGAAACGCAAATGCTATCGCGCAGCACCAGATGACCGGCCAAAGGCCGTATGATCGTAGAAAAATTCACTTCACCGCTCCCATAGTCAAACCACGCACAAGCTGTTTCGACGCGATCAGCGCAAAGATCAGCACGGGAATAACGATCAGCGTCGAGGTCGCCATGATTTTGCCATAGGGCAGATTGTAACCCTCCATAAAGGAGACAGCCATGGCTGGAGCGGTCTTGGCTTCGGAGCGGGTCAGGATCAGGCCAAACATCAGTTCGTTCCAAGAGAAGATAAACGAAAAGATCGCCGAGACCGCCACGCCCGGCATTGCCAAAGGCAGGCAGATTTTGCCCATGATCGTGAATTGAGAAGCCCCTTCCAGACGCGCGGCTTCGTCCAGATCATAAGGAATGCCCCGAAACTGGTCGGTCACGATCCAAATAACAATCGGCAGGTTGAAGGTGAGGTAGATCAGGATCAGCGTAATATGCTTGTCCAACATTCCGAGGTTCCGGGCAATCAGGAAAAACGGTAGCGCCAGCACGATGGGCGAAACCATGCGGTTGGTGATGAACCAGAACCACAGGTCTTTCTTGCCGCGAAACTCGAACCGCGCCAAGGCAAATGCCGCCGGCACGCCTAGGATCAGCGCCAATGTTGTGGTCGAAACGGCAATTAACAGCGAGTTGATCAGCGTTCGGAACACGCCGTCCTCGAACAAGGCTTCGCGGTAGTTGTCAAGCGTTGGTTCAAACACCCACACAGGGGGCGCTTCAAGCGCCACGATCTGCGTTTTTAACGATGTGGTCACCATCCAGTAAAACGGAAATACGCAGATCGAAATGATGATGATCAGCAGGAGAACCTGTGACAGGATGGACCGAGAGGTGTGCATGCTTCAGACCTCCTTGTAGAAGACGCGAATGTAGATCTGCGCCAGAACGATAGTGATGATCAGCAGGATGATCGCCTGCGCCGACGCCTGCCCCTGGTCAAACCCGCGAAAGCCTACCCGTTGGATCATGAGGGAAATGAACTCAGTAGATGCCCCCGGTCCGCCGCGCGTCAGGGTGAAAACCATATCGAAGAGTTTCAGCGTATCCGCAGTGCGCAGGATCAGGACCGCTACCAGACCGGGCAACAGGAAAGGCAACTGCACAAAGCGCAACACCACCCACCAACTCTTAGTCTCCAACCGCGCGGCCTCCTCGACTTCGCCGGGCACCATTGTCAGTCCCGCCAGCAGCACCAGCGCTACAAATGGCGTCCACTGCCAGACATCCCAGAAAATGATCATGGCAAAAGCGTTGGTCGGATCCCCAATCCAGTTGATGTTCGCGCCGCCCAACAGCTGGTTCACGACGCCGAATTTCTGGTTGAACATGACCTGCCCAAGCAAACCCACAACCGCATAGGTGGTTGCCATGGGCAGCACGAGGCTGAGGCGCGCCAAAGTCTTAAGAATCGTCAGCCCCGGCTTGTGCAACACCAGCGCGATCCCCAGACCCAGCGCCAATTGCAGGGGCAAGGCAGTGCCGAGTAAGAAAAAGGTCCGCCCCATCGCCTGCCAGAAAACTTCATCCGTGAGAACGGTCCAGTAATTCTGAAGGCCAATGAATTCTACCCGCTTCAGCTGCAGTAGATTGTAAAAATGAAGCGAGGTCCAGGCCGCGTAGAGCAACGGCGCGATCCCGACAATCGCCAGACCAAAGACAGCCGGGCCGATGAATGCAAAAATAGTGCTTCTGGGAACCTGTCCGCGCATAACGCCCTCACCGGCAGTCAAATTAGGGGCTGCCCGCGAGAGGCCGCCCCAACTTGTATTACGTCTTATTGCGCGAGAGGCTTGTCACCGGAATAGTAACCGGCTGATTCAAGAACGGCTTCCATACGGGTGCCGATCTCAGTCGCGCCTTCTTCCGTCGAGACTTCGCCGAGCATAATCTTCGTTCCCCACTCCTGTACGATCTCAGTAATTTCAGGCCATTCCGCAAAACGGGGACGGAACTCCGGCACGCCGTCTTGCCAGCTTTCAACCAGTGCAGGAATAAACTTGTAGGTTCCTGCCAGAGCAGGGTCCGCATAGGCAGACTGACGTGCAGGCACGCCGCCGCGCTCAAGGTACTCGCCCGCGTTTGCTTTGGACGTTGCCCACTGGATAAACAACCAGGCGGCGGCTTGCTCGTTTTCATCAGCCTGTGCTGCAACGGACATGGAGAAGCCACCAAGCGCAGGTTTACGCCCCGCAGGCCCCGCAGGCTCCGGCGCGATTTCAACGCAGTCGGCTACTTTGGAAGTTTCCGGGGAAATCACGCTGGAATAGAAGGCCGACCATTCGGTGATCATGGCTACATCACCCTGCGAGAAACCGTTGACAACCTCGGCGTGGTCATATGCGACAATCCCGTCCGGCATGTATTGCATCAAATCCTGACGGAATTTAAGACCCGCCTGTGATTCTGGTGAATTCAGGTTCGACTTAAAATTCTCATCCAGAAACGAGCCACCAAACGGCCAAATCACACGGGCAAAACTGTCCGCTGACTGGGTCTCATTGCGCTTGGACTGCAGTGCAAAAGCATATTTTTCGTCGTTGGTCAGCGCTGGACCATAGACATCTTTCAGGTCCGCCCATGTCGTTGGTGGGCCATCGAAACCGGCCTCTTCCAACATGCAACGATTATAAAACAGCAGGCCAGAATAGTTGTCGACCGGCAACCCATAGGTGGTTCCGTTCCAGCCGCCAAATGCATCAAGGACCAATGGAAAGAAATCGTCGATGTCCAGCTCAGGATCGACAAGGTCCGGGTTTGACGTGAATTTGTCGATGGGCAAAATCCACTCATTTTCAGCAAAGCTGCCGATCCAGACGAGGTCGATCAAGGCGACATCAAGGTCACCGCCGGCCACAAAATCTCGGACTTGTTCGCCCAGAGCGTTTTCGTAAGGGTGCTTGATGATGTTGACCTTGATGCCGGTTTCCGCCTCAAACGCGGGCAGCATAGCTTCGATCGCCTCATATCCGGGGCGCAATAGGAAGACCACGTCCACCGTGGTGCCGGCATAAGGTTCGGCCGCTTTGGCCAGAGTCCATCCATGACCATCGGCCAATGCGCCTGTTGCCATGACACCTACCAGTGCGGCAGAGCCAAGAATTTTTTTCAGCTTCATTTTTGATATCCTCCCGTTCGTAGTAATTTATTGACATTCATTTGTGTCAGTGTGAATACAAATGTATATTTATGGCAATTGTCAATGCTAAAATTCTCGATGAGGATGTGAGGCAGCGGCGAAATGTGGGGGGTGAGAGAGGACGAAAGTGGCTACGGTCGAAATCAAAAAAATCAATAAATTCTACGGCAGTACGCAAGCGCTATTTGATGTGAACCTTGATGTTGCAGATGGTGAATTCGTCGTTTTTGTGGGGCCTTCTGGCTGCGGCAAATCCACGCTTTTACGGACGCTGGCCGGATTGGAGGCAATCGACAGCGGCACAGTCATCATTGGCGGCAAGGATGTATCTCAGGCAGAGCCGGCAGATCGCGATGTGTCAATGGTGTTCCAGTCCTATGCGCTTTATCCGCACATGAGCGTGCGCCAGAATATGGAATTCGGCATGAAAGTAAACGGTGTCGATCCGGCTGAAAGGACCCAGCGCATCAACAAGGCCGCGCGAATCCTGCAATTGGATGACTACCTTGACCGCAAGCCGTCTCAGCTCTCTGGCGGGCAGCGCCAGCGTGTCGCAATTGGTCGTTCCATCGTCAAGAACCCCAAGGTGTTTCTCTTTGATGAGCCGCTGTCAAACCTAGACGCAAAGCTGCGCGTCCAAATGAGAGTCGAGCTCGAAGCGCTGCACAAACAACTGGATGCCACGATGATTTATGTCACCCACGATCAGGTGGAAGCCATGACCATGGCGGACAAGATCGTTGTTCTAAATGCCGGGCGCGTGGAACAGATCGGCACCCCGATGGAAATCTACCACAAACCGAACAGCAGGTTCGTGGCCGAATTCATTGGCTCTCCGGCGATGAACGTTTTTGATGCATCAGGTCTGCAAAAACTGAGCTTGCGGCCGGAGACAAATCTTGTCGGATGCCGTCCGGAGCATTTTGAACTCCTCGAGAAGGATCGGGGCAACGTCAACGCCATCGTCAAGGCAAAAGAACAGTTGGGTGGCGAGAACCTGTTGTATCTCAACGTCTCGGAAAACTTAACTCTCGTCGCGCGCCTTGATGGGGATGATGAAACAGCCGTCGGGGATCACGTCGGCTTGGGCATTCCCGCACATCGTCTGCATCAATTTGATAGCAATGGTCGCGCTCTCCGCTGAGCGCATACGATATCAACTTGGAGCCCGAAGATGTGCGCCAACGCTTTCTTGCTGAGGCGACGGGGGAAATAAAAAAACAGGTGCAATCCCGTGGTGCCAAATAGGATGATTTTGATGCGCATTGGCACACCTTTTTGGCAAGCGGCCAACCCCAGCCCGAGCGCTACATGGGTTCTGCCAGTGCCGGACGGGCCAACGGCAAAGCAGCCGCGCCAATTGCTGATCAAGCTTGTCGTGAACTGGTTGATCAACCCTCTTACGTTTTTGAAATTATAGCATTTTCATCTGCAGCAAGGTATTGGTTAGCTGAGGATGTACCCAGTTTCTGTCTGGTCCAATTGTCCGGAATTGATCCGTCGTTGAACCTCATGATCCATATCTTGGTAGATTGGGCGCACTGGCATCCAACAGAAAATCGTTAGATTAACAGGCGAGCACGGCACTCATCGGTTGTTAGATTTTCAAAAACGATGCACCATCGAGATAGAAGCATTCTGATTTCGGAATGCGGATTGAAGGGTCCTGCATCAGTATGCTGTCAGGGGCTAATCTTGAGGAGGAAATCAATTCATGTCTGATATTTATGACTTCATTGTAGTGGGCGGCGGCTCAGCAGGGGCGGTCCTTGCGACCAGGCTCAGCGAAGATCCGAACTGTCGTGTGGCGCTGGTGGAGGCTGGCGGACCGCCACCTGATCATGAAATGATGCCCGCCGCAGTTGCCGGTCTGCAATTGGACCCGCAAACCGACTGGATGTTCACGGCCGATCCAGGCAATGCCGGGCTGGGTTTGCGCGACAACCTGATGCCAGTGCCACGCGGCAAGATGCTGGGTGGGTCATCGGGCCTGAATTATATGGCTTATGTACGCGGCCATCCTGGCGATTTCGACGCTTGGGCAGAAAATGGTGCCACAGGTTGGAGCTATAGTGACGTGCTGCCGTACTTTATCAAAAGTGAAGATTTGGCACCCAGCAATGAGATTTCAGTGGATAGCGAGGCGCACGGCACAGGTGGCCCGCTGGGCGTTTCCGTACGCTCACCAGTCATTCCGGCCGCACGGGATTTTGTCAAAGCGGCTGGAACCACCGGTATCCCTAACGGAGATTACAATGGACGCGACAGAGGCGGACCATCTGGCGTATCCTCCTTGTTTCAGACCACAACACGCAACGGGATGCGGTCCAGCACATATCGTGCCTTTTTGGCTGGCGATACAGAGAACCGTCCGAACCTCGAAATCATCCCGAATGCACATGTAACGCGGGTCCTTTTGTCAGGGGAGACCGGCGCTTTGACTGCCACGGGCATCGAATACCGTGACGACGGTGGCGCACTACATGCAATCAACGCATCTCGCGATGTCATCCTGAGTGCGGGTGCTGTCGGTTCGCCACAAATCCTCATGCTCTCAGGAATTGGACCACGCCGCGAAATTGAAGCCGTCGATCTCGAATGCCGTCACGAATTGCCCGGCGTTGGTAAAAACCTCAAAGACCACTTGCATTGTCCGCTCTTTTTCCCGGCCCCCGGCATTGGCATACCGATCGCAGAAGTTGGCGTTTCCGCAGGTCCGGATGCGTTGCGGGCACCGGCCGGGCCGCTTCCGGCTGATCCTGCGGACGACGCATCACTGCCACCCGAACTTGCCGGGCTCAAGGCCGAGGCCGAGCGTCGCGTCGGCCACTGGATGGAAACCGGCGAAAGTCTGGTTTCATCGTCACTTTACGATGCTGTGGCCTTCTTTTCGACCGGCCTTGGGGATCATCACAGCCATGATGCACAAATTGGCTATGTTCCATGCGGATATGACGCTGGTCTGCTGGGGGACCGGCTGCGGATTGATCTATCGGCGTTCTTTGAAGATGCAGAGAAAACTCTGGCCCCGGATCAGGAAAACATGATCCTCTTGGCCAACCCTGTCTTGCCGCACAGCAAAGGCGAGATTGTTCTGGCCAGTTCTGATCCTTTCGCGGCCCCGGTCATTCGGATGAATTATTACACCGATCCACACGACCTGAAGGTCATGGTTGCCGTCATTCGAAAAGCGTTGGACATTGCCGACAATTGGCCGGGCGACATCAAACCCGGACCGCTGAACGTGCCGCCTGCGCTGGCCAAGAAACACGGGTATGTCCAAGGTGAGACGCCAAGCGATGCCTTGCTTGAGAACCTGGCGCTTCATTATTCGGTCACGGTGTACCACTTGTGCTCAACCTGTCGAATGGGCGACGTGGTCGACCCCACACTGCGGGTTAACGGCATTGGAAACCTGCGCGTGGCAGACGCAAGCGTCATGCCGGATATTGTCAGCGGAAACACAAACGCCGCTTCCATCATGATCGGTGAAAAGGCTGCGGACATCATTTCATCCGAGTACAAGCTAAAACGCGACAACGCTGCATGATTAGGTAAACTTGAGAAAATAGCGCCCGCCGATGGTTCATTTTGGCACCTTCGGCGGGCGGTTACATCATCAAAGCCGTTCCACCATAAAAGTAGAAGATCTCCCCAATTATCAGATCAGATCGTATTGCGCCGCCTTGTTGCGCAAGAACGGTAGGCCGCGGTCCAGCACGATGTCGCGACTTTCAGCAACCGGCCGCCAGACGGCCAAACCGCGAGAAATCTCAGGGGGCATGTCGATAAAGCTTTCCATAGCGAGGCCGCCCTCGAAACCCACTGCAGCCAGCGCGCCATAGACCTCGTCCCACCGCACGTTGCCCGCCCCCGGTGTGCCTCGGTCGGACTCTGACAAGTGGATGTAGGCCAGATGGTCCCGCCCCTCAAGCACCCCCATAGCCATGCCCCGTTCTTCAATGTTCATGTGATAGGTGTCGAGATGCAGGAACATGTTCTGTGCGCCAATCCGCTCAATCATATCAACACCTTGGCGGGCCGTATTGATCAGATGGGTCTCGTAGCGATTCACCGGCTCGATCCCAAACCGCATATCCAGTCGCGCCGCATGGGCTGCAGCGCGCTCCAGCGTGACGGCGACGCGGTCCAGTTCCTCCGTCGTGGGCGGAACGCCTGTCGTCTCGCCGATGCCGCCATAAGTGACTCCTGACAAGGCCTCTGCCCCCATCGCGTGCGCCACGTCCAGCGCGTGAGTCAGGTAGGCAACTGCATCGTCAGGCCCGTGTCGCGATGGCCAAACCGCCTCCGGCAATCCCAGCGAGCATACAGTGGGCAGCTCCGCCGCCTCTAACAAGGCGCGGGAGGCGGCAGGATCGACCTTGCCGGGAGAGAGCAGCGCTATCTCGATGAAGTCAAAGTCGTAGGACAGCGCTGCCGCGACTGCCAGTTCAGAGCCCGCCTTATCCCAGGTCATTGTCCACATGCTTGTGTGGACCCCAAATCCTTTCATGTCTCATCCTCCATTAAGATCATCGCCAACGCCTCGTCTGCGACGATCCGGTTGACGAACCCCGCCCGGAGCACAGCACGCGTCGCATCGGCCTTGGTCACACCGGCCGCCAGCAGCGTCACCTCGGCGCGGGCCATATCCTCCAGCCCGATGGCCGGTGTGCGGTCGTTCAGGTCCAAGGGTGCAAGCGTTCCATCGGCACACAAGAATTTGCCCGTCGTGTCGCCGACCACCCCTGCCGCCTCCAGCGCAGCTAGGTCTGACGCGTCCAGAACGCCCGAAGAGGTCAGCAAGGCTTCGCGCCCGCCCTCGCCAACCGAGACAATCATGTGGCTGGCACCTCGCGCGGCGTCCAGCGCTTCGCGTACCAGCCGTTGGCGCATTAGGACGGCGGCGTCCTGAGGTGTGTCAGCCAAGAACGGCGCGGGCAAGAACAGCGCCTGCCCCCCCGCGACGGCGGCGATGCGCGCGCAGACGTCAATCGGACCCTCCGGTCCGGTACGAACCATCGCCCCCATAAGTGAGACAACGCGCAGGTCTGGATTATGCAGCCCAGTCAGGGCATCGGCCATGGCCGAGAGAGTACGCCCCCATCCGACGCCAACAGTCAGAGGCCCGGACGCAATCACACGAGAACACCATCTGGCCGCCAACATGCCCACCGCACGTCGGGCAGCGGCAGCATCTATGCCACCCGACTCTGGTGCCACCAAAACCTCGCTTAGGCCAAACCGTTCTCGGAGCGCCTCGGCCAGAGCGAGCGTGCCGGTATTTCGATGGTCCAGAGACACGACAACCTCTCCCGCCGCCCGCGCGTCCGATAACAGGCGAAGCACCTTGAACCGCGATAGGCCCAGCCGCTGCCCCACTTCGTCCTGGCTAAGCCCACCCACGTGGTAAAGCCAGGCGGCGCGAATGCGAATATCATCGTCCATGGCTCCTCCTGAGCTGTGCTTGACCCGATCTCTCATCTACCATACACATATGTTTATAGATTGCACAATTGTGCATCTACAGCATGCAATGTTCGGGGAGGAGGACGCATGTCAACTTACGTCCTTGGCATCGACGGCGGTACCGAAAGCCTTCGGGCGCGGATATTTGACCTGTCGGGCCGATCGCTCGGTGACCATGCCGCGCCCTATGCAATAGAATTTCCCGCCCCCAGCCACGCAGAACAGGACCCAGAGGCATGGTGGGACGCGGCAAGCATTGCCACGCGCGCCGCTATCGTAGCAGCCGGCGTTGATCCGGCCGACATCGCAGCGCTGGCCTGCGACACCACCAGTTGCACTGTCGTGGCGCTCGACGAAGCCGGAACACCTGTCCGCCCTTGTCTTTTGTGGATGGACGTCCGCGCCCATCGTGAAGCGGCGGATGTTCTGGCCACCGGCGACCCAGCCCTCCGGATTAATGGCGGCGGGGCCGGGCCGGTCAGTCCGGAATGGATGATACCCAAAGCCCTCTGGATCAAGCGCCACCAGCCCGACGTTTGGGCGCGCACGACCAAAGTGGGCGAATATCAAGACTTCATGACATTGCGCCTGACCGACCGCTGGGTCGCCTCTTTGAATAATATGACGATGCGCTGGCACTACCAGACACAGCATGGCGGCTGGCCTGATGCGCTACTGGCGCGGCTTGACCTATCTGACTTGCGCGACAAATGGCCCGACGCGTTTGCCGCTCCGGGCGATGTGATTGGCCCACTGACAGCCAATGCCGCCAAACATCTTGGCCTGCCAGAGACCTGTCAGGTCGTGCAGGGCGGTGCAGACGCTTTCATTGGCATGATCGGCCTCGGCGTCACACAACCCGGCGATCTTGCGCTGATCACGGGATCATCGCACCTGCAACTCGGTGTCGCCATCCGCGAAACACACGCGCGTGGTGTCTGGGGCACCTATGCCGATTGCGTTTATCCGGGGCGCTACATTATCGAGGGCGGACAGACGTCCACTGGATCTATTATTGCTTGGTACAAGCGGAACTTCGCACCTGACGCGAGCTACGACGAACTGAACGCCGCCGCTGCCACTCTACCTCCAGGGTCCGAAGGGCTGTTGGCGCTGGACCATTTCCAAGGCAATCGCACGCCTCATACTGATGCGTTGGCACGGGGTGCGGTGACCGGCCTGACACTTAAGCACACGCGCGCCCATGTCTACCGCGCCCTGATCGAGAGCATCTGCCTTGGCACGCGCGCTATTGTCGATGCATTTGGCACAGCGTTCGAGGCGAGGCGCATCGTCGTTGCGGGCGGGGCTGTGAATGCCCCGTTCTGGTTGCAAATACACGCGGATACGTTGGGCATACCGCTGGAGGTGACTGAACAGCCAGAGGCACCGTGCCTTGGTGCCGCGATCCTTGCCGCTGTCGGTGCCGGTGCCTACCCAGACATCGACACGGCCTGCGCGGCGATGGTTCGCACTGCCCGCGTGATCAAGCCCGATATGGACGCCCACGCCGCCTATGATCCCATTTTTTCCCGCTATCAAGCCGCCTTTGGCGCATTAAAGCAAATCCGCGAATGACCCTCGTCAATGACGCCCACCTCGCCCGCTATCGCACCATGCGCCGCATCCGTACCTTTGAGGAGCGCGTGGGCGAATTGTTCCTTAAGGGCGAATCTGCGGGCTCGATGTTGCATTTGTCCATCGGGGAGGAAGCCGTTGTCGGTCTGACCGACCATATGGCAGACGGCGACACGTTCACCACCCACCACCGCGGCCACGGAATCTTTCTGGCGCGGGGGGCCAATCCGATGCGGATGTTGGCCGAAATCGGTGGGCGCGAAACAGGCTATTGCCGCGGCAAAGGTGGGTCGATGCACATTGCTGACAGGGGGCTCGGCCATCTGGGTGCCAACGCCATCGTAGGGGGCGGTATTCCCCATGTCGTAGGCGCTGGACTAACGGCCCGCAACACTGGGACGCGGGCGGTATCGGTCGCGTTCTTCGGCGATGGCGCAATGGGCCAAGGCATCCTTTATGAGGCGATGAACATGGCCGCGCTGTGGAAGCTGCCAGTCGTGTTCTGTTGCCTGAACAATCAGTACGGCATGGGCACGCGGGTCGACCGCTCCGCTGGGCGGCAAGATTTTCCCGCGCGCGCCGAAGCATTCGGACTGCAAGCCGCCCG
>TARA_R110002094_G_scaffold12465_3_pt1 | contig 14882 bp, 11 predicted proteins | sample TARA_R110002094 | Tara Oceans TARA_R110002094 (sample SAMEA4397409) | marine metagenome | biome: Polar Biome; feature: [MIX] marine epipelagic wind mixed layer (ENVO:01000061); material: water (ENVO:00002006), including particulate matter (ENVO:01000060) such as... | depth 10-100 m
GTGCGATCCAGTGCCTCTTTGAACGGCCCGTCAGCGCGTGCAATCAAGTCCCACCCCGCCTCTGACATATCCAGCCAATGATCCGGGTCGTTGCGCGCCAAGGCCCATTTCATAATGTCGAGGCTCTCGTTGATGGCACCATCTTCGGTCACAAGGCAGGGCACTGTCCCGCTGTCTGACGCCGCCAGAAAAGCTGCAGGTTTGTTCCGCAACACCACTTCGCGCAATTCGACCGGAGCCGCCGCCACCGCAATCGCCAGCCGCGCGCGCATGGCATAGGGGCAACGCCGGAAGGAATAGAGGATGGGCGTCATCAGAAACTCAATGTGCCTCAGCCCAGTTCTTGCCTTGTCCCGCATCAACGGTCAGTTTTACGTCCAACTTCACCACCGGATCATTGGCGTTTTCCATGACCTCGCGGGCGGCGGTGATCAGCGCGGCCTCGGCTCCTTCATCCACCTCAAACAGCAGTTCATCGTGCACCTGCAACAACATCGTCGCAGGCAGGTCCGAGATGGCATCCGGCATGCGGATCATGGCGCGGCGAATAACGTCGGCAGCGGTGCCTTGGATCGGCGCGTTGATCGCGGCGCGGGCGGCGAAACCGGCGTGCGGCCCTTTGGCACCGATGTTGGGCGTGTGAATTTTTCGGCCAAACAGTGTCTGAACGAACCCATGTTCTTTGGCAAACGCCTTGGTGTCATCCATATATGTGCGGATGCCCGGAAAGCGTTCAAAATAGCGGTCAATGAAACCCTGCGCCTCGCCCCGCGGGATGCGCAGATTGCGGGCAAGGCCGAAACCGCTGATCCCATAAATCACGCCAAAGTTAATCGCCTTGGCCCGGCGGCGCACCTCTGGGGTCATCTCGTCCATGGGCACGCCGAACATCTCAGATGCGGTCATGGCGTGGATGTCATCGCCGCGCTGAAATGCTTCCTTGAGGGCGGGAATGTCCGCGATATGGGCGAGGATTCGCAATTCGATCTGGGAGTAATCAAGGGCGACCAGCGTCTTGCCCGGCTCCGCAATAAACGCTTCGCGGATGCGGCGGCCTTCTTCGGTGCGGATCGGAATGTTTTGCAAGTTCGGATCGGTGGACGCGAGCCGACCTGTGGACGCGCCCGCGATGGAATAAGACGTATGCACGCGGCCGGTGTCGGCGTTGATGTGATCTTGCAAGGCATCGGTATAAGTGGATTTGAGTTTACTCAACTGTCGCCAATCCAACACGCGTGCAGGCAATTCATGTTCGGTCGCCAGATCCTCAAGCACGTCCGCACCTGTGGCATAAGCGCCAGTCTTGCCTTTTTTACCACCCTCAAGCGACATTTCGTCAAACAGGATTTCGCCCAATTGCTTGGGGGAGCCGACGTTGAATTTGCGCCCCGCCAGTTTATAGATCTCATCCTCTAACCCAGCCATTTTCTGAGCAAATGCATTGGACATACGTGACAACGTATCGCGGTCTACCTTGATCCCGGACCGTTCCATCGCGGCCAGCACCGGCACCAACGGACGCTCAAGGGTTTCATAGACGCGTGTGACTTGTGCCATATGCAACTGCGGTTTCAACAATTGCCACAGCCGCAGGGTGATATCGGCATCCTCAGCGGCGTATTTCACGGCATCCTCAAGCGGCACCTTGTCAAAGGTGATTGCGGATTTGCCTGACCCCAACAGCGGCTTAATCGGGATTGGCGTATGACCCAGATAGCGTTCTGACAGGGCATCCATGCCATGATTGTGCAGGCCTGCATGCATCGCATAGGACATCAACATCGTGTCATCAAAAGGGGCCACACGCACGCCGATCTGGGCAAAGATTTTGGCATCGTATTTCATATTCTGCCCGATCTTGAGGATGCTTGCGTCCTCCAACATTGGGGTCAGCATTTTCAGTGCTTCTTCGACAGCCATCTGCCCCTCGGCCAACTCGTCAGAGCCAAAGAGATCATCCCCGCGATGCGCCTTGTGGATTAGTGGGATGTAACAGGCCTGTCCTGCCTCAACGGCCAGCGAGATACCAACCAGATCAGCGGTCATTTCGTTCAGTCCCGTGGTCTCGGTATCGACGGCGACATAGCCAAATTCGTAAATGCGGTCGATCCATTTTTGCAGGGCTGTCGCATCGCTGACCTGCTCATACTTCGACGGATCAAAAGGAATATCTGCAGCCGCGGGTGTGTCTGGTGCTGCGGGTGTTTCAGCTATCGCGGGGGCATCCCGCCCCAGTTGATCTGCGACACGTTTGGACAGGGTTCGAAACTCCATCTCCGCAAGGAAGGCCAGCAGCTTGTCTGGGTCAGGTTGTTTCACCTCAAGATCATCAAGGGTGAAATCAAGCGGCGTGTTTTCGTCGAGTAGAACAAGTCGGCGGGAAAGGCGGATTTGCTCCGCGTTTTCAATCAGCGTCTCGCGGCGCTTGGGCTGTTTGATCTCGCTTGCGCGTTCCAAAAGCGCATCCAGATCACCATATTCATTGATCAACAGCGCCGCCGTCTTGACCCCAATGCCCGGCGCACCGGGGACGTTATCAACACTATCGCCCGCTAATGCCTGCACATCGACAACCCGTTCAGGATAGACGCCAAATTTTTCAAACACGCCTTCCCGGTCGATGGTTTTATTTTTCATCGCGTCAAGCATCTCAACGCCGTCGCCAACCAACTGCATCAGGTCTTTGTCAGAACTGATGATCGTACAACGCCCCCCGGCCTTGCGCGCCTGCACAGCAAGTGTGGCGATGATGTCGTCGGCCTCAAACCCTTCTTTTTCCTCGCAGGCGATGTTGAAGGCGATGGTAGCCTCACGGGTCAGGGGCATCTGCGGGCGTAAATCCTCGGGCATCGCGTCGCGGTTTGCCTTGTAGAGGTCATACATATCGTTGCGAAAGGTATGGCTGCCCTTGTCGAAAATCACTGCGGCATGGGTCGGTGCATCCGGTCCGGTATTGCCCTCAACATAGCGGTGCAGCATGTTGCAAAACCCCGCCACTGCACCAATCGGTAGCCCGTCAGATTTGCGCGTCAATGGCGGCAATGCGTGGTACGCGCGAAAGATAAAGGCAGAGCCGTCAATCAGATGCAGATGGTGGCCTTTGCCGAATGTTTGGGACATGCTCGTCCTCCTTTGTCTTCATGGTCCTTGTGTCACGAAATACAAAAACCTGCCAGACGCGTTTCATCGGCGGAGGTCTTGAAAAACCGCATGCGACAGCTGGATTGACAGGGACAAGGGCGTCCAAATGCCAAAGCGCGGCCCGGCGGCGCGCATCGTCACACCGACCCGGACATTGCAGGTCCGCCCGATGTGAAAACGGTTCTTTGCGGCAAAGAATAGATCGGTCTCGGTGAAGGCCTGTAGGGGGAGCGGTTGCACCGGATCAGGGGCAAAGCCGCGTCGCAGCGCGGTGATCAAGTCGGCGAATTGCGTTTTGGTACGTGACAGAGTTTGCGCGATCAGGTCGTTCGGCAATGGTCTGGCCAGATTAACCCGCATGACTGAAGCATCGCCTAGGATATCATGCCAGACCGCCCGCGTACTGAGGTCTGAATAGCCCCCAGTTTGAGTGTAAAAATCATGTGGGGTCACCGAAAGGCCAGCGACTGAGCATGTGGATCGTCCACGTAAATTTCGTGACCCGTCAGGCCTTCAAAAGCGATCTTTCTGGTCTGATCAAGGGGAAACAGGATGCCATAGTGATTGTGCCGTTCACCAAAATGATCTGGTGTTCACCTCTTGCACCGGTTGTTTGACCGTTCGGAACAAGAGCGCTGATGATTGCCGCAGCAAGATAAAGCAATGGACGCGCGACAATGCGAATTGCCGCGCCTCAAAGGAGGCTTCAGACTTTGCCCTCAAAATCCGAATGCACGAATTTGCAGTCGCAATATCCGCATTCGACCCAACCGGTATCACGGGGGATTTGCAGCCAGACACGGGGATGGCCCAACGCACCCTCGCTGCCATCACAGGCGATGCGGTAGGTGTTCACGATGCGGGTTTCGGGCGCTGAAAGGGTCATCGGCTGGTCCTCGGCTCTGGGCAGATTGCCTGGCTGTTATGCCCAATGCGCAAGGTAGGGACAAGCCCTGCTTGCAGCCCCATAATCCCGGTCGATCCGCACCAGATAACAGTTATTGCGGGCGGACCTGACGTGGGCATATATCACCTTTGGGTTCTCGAACACCTGTGCCGTCTGAGCAGGAACCTCTGCTGAGGGCACGATCGCCCCGGTGCCCTAAACGATACGATCATTGGATGAATACCCTTTGACCAGATAATCAGGTGCCGGGACCATCCGAAATGGCGTGTTCGGGTGCTTGGCCATAGGCGTCAGGCGCGCCCGCCTGATAAGCGCGCACGATGTCGGTGGGCAGGGCGGAAAATTGCATCGGGGGGCTCCTTTTAACTGTCGCTTTTTGTTGCGGTTTGGAGTCACCCGCTCAATCCAATTATTGCGCATATTTGCCCATTGCCACGAAAACGGTTCACCCCGGCCCTTTCACCAGCTAAAAGGCCAACAAAACAAAGATCGAGTGGAGCAGACAAAGCCATGAGCACCCCCAAACCAGTGGTATTGTGCATCCTTGATGGATGGGGATTGCGCGATGCGTCCGAGGGCAACGCGCCGTTATTGGCTAAGACGCCAACCTTTGATCACATCATGAAGACCTGCCCCAACGCGACCTTGATCACCCATGGCCCGGATGTGGGTCTGCCGCGCGGGCAGATGGGCAATTCTGAGGTCGGTCATACCAACATGGGTGCAGGCCGTGTGGTGGCGATGGATTTGGGCCAGATTGATCTGGCGATTGAAGACGGCAGCTTTGCCAATAATGCGCGGCTGCGCGCGTTTATCGGTCAGATGCTGGAAACGGGCGGCACCGCGCATTTGATGGGTGTTGTGTCCGATGGCGGGGTCCACGGGCATTTGAGCCATATGATCGCCGCAGTCAACGCGTTGCATGATGCGAAAGTACCCGTGGTGATCCACGCATTGACCGATGGCCGCGATGTCGCCCCGCGTTCGGCGTTGGGGTATCTTGAGGAACTGGAAGCCGCGTTGCCGACAAGTGCGCGCGTGGTCACAGTGACGGGCCGCTATTACGCGATGGACCGTGATAACCGCTGGGACCGCGTTGCCAAGGCCTATGCGGCCATTGCCCACGGCGAAGGGCATGTCGAAAAGACGGCCAAGGCAGCGGTCGAAAATGCCTATGCGCGTGATGAAAATGACGAGTTCATCGCGGCCACTGTGTTGGGGGGGTATGATGGTGCTCAGGATGGCGATGGCCTGTTCTGTCTCAATTTCCGCGCGGATCGCGCCCGCGAAATCATGGCCGCATTTGGCGATCCCAAATTCGATGCGTTTGATACAGGTAAACGCCCCAAGTTCGCGGCGCTGATGGGCATGGCAGCGTATTCCGATGCCCACACGGCTTACATGACCACGATGTATCCCAAGCCCGAAATCGTGAATACAATCGGTTCATGGGTGGCTCAGCAAGGCTTGCGCCAATTCCGGTTGGCCGAGACGGAAAAGTATCCGCATGTGACGTTCTTTTTGAACGGTGGCGCGGAGACGCCAGAGGTTGGCGAAGATCGGTTCATGCCCAAATCCCCCGACGTGGCGACCTATGATTTACAGCCGGAAATGTCTTGTGGTGAGGTGACCGATCATTTTGTCCAAGCGATTGAAGAACGCTATGACCTGATCGTCGTGAATTATGCCAACCCCGATATGGTGGGCCATACTGGTGATTTGGGGGCAGCGATTAAAGCGTGTGAAGCCGTGGATGCAGGTCTGGGGCGAGTCGTTGAGGCGCTGGAAAAAGTCGGCGGCGCGATGATTTTAACGGCTGATCACGGCAATTGCGAAACGATGATTGATCCCGAAACGGGTGGCGCGCACACAGCACATACGTTGAACCCCGTGCCAGTGGCAGTCGTTGGTGGGCCCAAAGGTGCCACCCTTGCGGATGGGCGATTGGCCGACCTGGCACCAACAGTGTTGCACCTGATGGGCTTGCCCAAACCCAAAGAAATGACCGGGCAGTGTTTGCTGTCATGATCCGCGCAGCGCTGTTCCTTTTGCTGACTTGGCCCATCGCGGCCCCTGCCCAATCAGAAGCGGCAAGCAAAGCGCGTGCAGCGGCCACAGACCTAGAATCGGCTTCGGCCCTTTTGGACAATGCGGATGGTGCGCGGGACCGCGTCAAAGCGTTGACCGAGACGATACAGGCTTTTGAAAAAGGTCTGGGTGCAATGCGCGCCGGGTTGCGTCGGGTCGCGATTAGTGAAGCGCAACTGACCCAAAAGCTTCAGGCCCGCGATGGCGAGGTTGCACAACTGCTTGGCGTATTACAAAACATCGGCGGCACCCCATCTCCCGTGGCATTCCTGCATCCAGATGGCCCCACTGGAACAGCGCGCGCTGGTATGTTGCTGGCCGAATTGACCCCAGCATTGAACACACGCGCGGATGCATTGCGCCGAGATCTGGAAGACGTGAAAACCCTGCGCGCATTACAAGTCGATGCCGCAGAGCGTTTGCAAAAGGGGCTGACCGAAGTTCAAGCTGCCCGCACCGCCCTTAATCAAGCGATGGCAAACCGAACTGACCTGCCTATGCGCTTTACCGAAGACCCGGTGCGCACCGCCATCCTGATTGCCTCGACTGAGACGCTGGGTGGTTTTGCCAGTGGGCTTTCAGAAATTGTGACGGACGAGATGGGACCGGCACCGACAAACCTGGACGGCAAAGTGGGCGAACTGCCGTTGCCCGTGCAGGGCCTGATCTTGCGCCGCGCGGGCGAGGCAGACGCTGCTGGCATCAAAAGACCCGGTATTATCGTCGCGACCCGTCCGCGTGCCATCGTGACGAGCCCGACGGCCGCCACTATTCGCTATACGGGTCCACTGCTTGATTTTGGCGATGTGATCATTCTAGAACCGCAAGCGGACACTTTGTTTGTTATGGCTGGGCTGCATGTGGTCTATGGACAGACCGGACAGGTGATTGCTGGCGGCACGCCAATCGGGTTGATGGGCGGGGCGCAATATGAAAATGACACGGCATTGTCACCCAATCGTGAAGGCGCTGGCACTGACCGCACAGAAACGCTCTATATAGAAGTTAGGCAAGACAACACTCCACAGGACCCAAGCGACTGGTTCCGCACCGACAAGGATGGATAGAGAGATGAAAAAATTCGTGATGGCGGCCGTTGGCGGTACATTGGCAGGTGTGATCGCCACTACGCAGATCGCCGGACCATTGTTGGCGCAGGAATCGGCCAAGACCGAAAACGTGTATGAGCAACTGGACCTGTTTGGCGACATCTTTGAACGTATTCGCGCGCAATATGTCGAAGAGGTTGATTCAAGCGAACTGATCGAGGCGGCAATCAACGGCATGCTGACATCGCTTGATCCACACTCAAGCTACCTGTCGCCCAAAGCGGCCTCCAAGATGCGCGAACAGACACGCGGTGAATTTGGCGGTCTGGGTATTGAGGTCACGCAGGAAGATGGCTTTGTCAAAGTTGTCTCTCCGATCGACGGGACCCCAGCAGCAGAGGCTGGCATTGAGGCTGGTGACTTTATCACCCATGTGGACGGTGAGAGCCTATTGGGTCTGCTCTTGGATGATGCGGTTGAGTTGATGCGCGGCCCTGTCGGGTCTGAAATTATCATTACTGTTGTGCGTGAAGGCGAGCCGGAACCCTTTGACGTGTCAATCATTCGGGACACGATCCAACTGACCGCTGTGCGCGGCCGCACCGAAGGGTCAACAGCAGTTCTGCGCCTGACAACATTCAACGAACAGACCTATCCAAAGATGAAAGAAGAGCTGGAAAAACAGATCGAAACTTTGGGCGGCATCGACAACCTGAACGGCATCGTCATTGATTTGCGCAACAACCCCGGCGGTTTGTTGAACCAGGCAATCGCAGTATCGGATGCGTTTTTGGAAGAGGGCGAGATCGTCAGCACCCGTGGCCGTGATCCCGCAGACGGGGACCGCGTGAACGCAACGCCTGGTGATTTGTCACAGGGCAAGCCGATTGTCGTGCTGATTAACGGCGGTTCTGCCTCGGCTTCTGAAATTGTGGCAGGCGCGTTGCAGGATCACCGCCGCGCCATCGTGATCGGGACCAAAAGTTTTGGTAAAGGGTCGGTTCAGACGGTCATGCCCCTGCGTGGAGACGGTGCGATGCGCCTGACCACGGCACGGTATTACACGCCATCAGGCCGGTCTATTCAGGCGCTTGGCGTCTCGCCCGACATCATCGTGTCTCAGCCCCCCACCAAGCCCAAAACAGATGAGGAAGAAACGACAGCGCGTCCATTGCGGTCAGAGGCGGATCTGCGTGGCAGCCTGAACAATGACAGCTTGACCGAAGATCAGATCAAACAGATCGAAGCCGACCGCGATAAGGCGGAAAAGGCGGCTGAGTTACGTGAAGAGGATTATCAACTGGCCTATGCCATTGATATTCTTAAGGGTCTGTCTGCACTCGGCCCAAAAGACTAACACACGACAACGGCAAACTGAAAAGGCCCGTGCGTGATGCACGGGCCTTTTTTGTTCAATTCACATCGCAAGCCGTGGCGTTACATCGTTTCAAGGCAATGGTGCCGAAATGCACGTTTCAACATGTCCAACTCAGCGCGCAAAAGGTCCATTTCGGAACGAATATCGTCGCCCAGAATTTCACCGGCCAACAAGGTAATGTGACCAATCTTTTCGTCCGCAACCGTGTCGCGGATGATCAGCGTCTGTACGCCATCTGCAATGGCCTCAGTCGGGATCGGAACGGAGAGAACCCAATGATTTGCAGCGCTGTCATGGGTCACGCTGACGCCTGCCACGGGTTCCTTTTGATGCGACACGTCGATCTTTGGTGTGTCTGAGCCTTCTTGGGTAATGATCCCCTGCCAGACGCCCTGCTGCATTTTGGTTTTGGTCAGTTGCACTGCATTCATGCGCATGGCTCCTCAAAGGTGGGCGCGCGGGCGGCGCGAGAAAGTCAGATCACGCAAGATTACCTGATTCATTTGTGGCCCTTCAAAAATCAAATCAACCCAAGCCCGCTCAACCCGCTTTTCGTTCAGGTTGGAATAGGCCAGATCAAATTCAACACGAATATTCTCTTCGCTCAGGGGCAATTCGCGGACAATCTGTTCAGTGTTCGGTCCATGCCGGATATTCAGCCGGGCAAAAATCTCAAGCGGCTTTTCCATTTCGACAATGGCATCCATGCGTAGCAGATGGCTGCGTTTGAGGCCTGTTACGCCGGCATCCGGCAGGTCCACCACCAGCGACAGGAAAGACCCGTCAAATTTGAAAACATCCAGCCGCAAACCATACGGCGCAAGGTCCTCTTCGCGCAGATTTCGCAATTGGCGCAAGGTCAGCTCTGAATACTCGCAATCATGAAATAACGTGACCTCATTGCCCAACATCGATTTCGTTTGAACCGACGACAAACCCGGTGTCGGCAAAGAGCCGCGCCAGAGCTCGGGCCGCCAAGACCAGTCGGCGTTGTGGGGTTTGGGAAAACTGGTCGAGCCGATCATCGGCAATGCCAGCCGTTCATCAGCGGTGTGAATAAGCCGGTCCAGATGCGTTTTAAGCAGCCGCGCTCGGCTACGTTGACGGCGCAGCAGGGGCAGCTCTGTTGTTGCCGCCATTCGGGCCGCACGCGCCCAACGCTGGATGTTGCGTGAATAGATTTTGCCATCCAGAAAGCGGAAACCGAGTTTGGACATGTATTCGAGCGCCTCTGATTTTTTGTCACTCTATCTATCTGAAAGGTTTCATTCAAATAAATTGGCAACAATCCAAATGCGAAATCCCACTATGTTGCCCTTATGGAAACGATCGGCCTCAAGAATTGCTCTGGCTGCGTGACATTACCGATGAAACGATGCTGCGGCCTTCGCCGGACAGAGCGCGCCCGTTTTTCGGCCCATAAAGTGCAACGCCGATCATCTGACCGCCCATGCGCGCAGTGCCGCGCCAGTGGGTATCGCTGACTCCGTCAATTGGCGCGGCCCCTTTGGCGCGAAAGATTAGCCGTCCTTGGTTGACTTGAGGATCTGTTACATTTGTCAATCCATTGGCCGCTGCAATTTGTTCAACGGCGGGCAACCCTGCGTCCGGGCCGGCTGGCAAGACACTAACCGTGATAAATGCCAAAGGCGCATCGGCCGCAGCTTGAGGCACACCCAGAACGTCACACCGCGCCATCAAGGCAAATTGTTTCTGAACGCTGGTGCCATCAATGCAAAACCCCGGCGGCGCGATCACTGTGACGGCACCCCCCGCCAGTTTTGCCTGAGAGAGCGGTTTTGCCCTTTGCCCTTTGATGCTTGGTGCCGACAGCCCATCAAAAAGCACAGCACCCTGACCGCCTTCGCAGGCGGACAGGATCAGCAGCGCAAGTGCCGCAATGGGACCTTTAGAGGTCCATGTAGTCATGAGTTTCAGCCTTTGCACCGGGGTGCGTGACCGCGCCCAAGTAGGTTGGCCCAACAAGTTGCGCGTATTTCCACAAGGCACCGCTGGCATAATTAGTGGGGCGTGCGCCTTTCCATTTGGCCTTGCGTTTGGCCAACTCATCATCGCTCAGATCGACAGAGATTGACCCTTTGATGGCATTCAACGTGATCATGTCACCGTTTTGCAGCAGGCCAATCGGCCCACCAAGTGCGGCCTCTGGCCCGACGTGCCCAACACAGAACCCGCGTGTCGCACCCGAAAAACGGCCATCGGTGATCAACGCGACCTTCTTGCCCATGCCCTGACCCGAAAGCGCCGCTGTTGTCGCTAGCATTTCGCGCATGCCGGGGCCGCCAGCGGGACCTTCGTTGCGGATCACAAACACATCGCCTTCGGAATAGGTGCGGTTCTGCACCGCCTCAAAGGCGTCTTGTTCGCATTCAAACACCAATGCGGGGCCGGTGAATACGATGTCATCGTCCGACATGCCGGCGATTTTCACGATCGCACCTTCGGGGGCTAGGTTGCCCTTAAGGCCCACAACGCCACCAGTTTTGCTGATCGGATTTGCAACCGAATGAATGACCTTACCGTCCGCTTCACGCTCAATGATATCAAGCTCTTCACCCATGGACCGGCCTGTTACGGTCATGCAATCAGTATGGATCAACCCCGCTTTGCGCAGTTCTTTCATCACCACGGGCACGCCGCCGGCCTCATAAAGGTCTTTGGCGACATATGCGCCACCCGGCTTCATATCGACAAAATACGGCGTATCGCGGAAAATCTCACAAACGTCTTCGAGGAAGAAATCAATGCCCGCTTCATGTGCCATAGCAGGCAAGTGCAGTCCGGCGTTGGTCGAGCCACCTGTACAGGCAACAATACGCGCGGCGTTTTCGAACGCTTCGCGGGTACAGATGTCACGGGCGCGGATATTTTTCTCAATCAGGTTCATCACCGCCGCACCGGAAGCCACAGCATATTCATCGCGGGATTTGTAGGGTGCTGGCGCGCCAGATGAGTTGGGCAATGCAAGGCCAATTGCCTCTGACACGCAGGCCATCGTGTTGGCCGTGAATTGACCCCCACACGCGCCCGCAGACGGACAGGCCACACGTTCGAGGATCTCAAGCTCGGCCTCGGTCATTGTCCCGCTCTGCCAGTTGCCAACAGCCTCAAACATATCCTGAACTGTCAGATCACGGTCTGCAAAGGCCGCAGGCACATCGGCCCCTTCGGGCGCTCTGCCCGGCAGAATCGATCCGCCATACATAAACACCGATGGTACGTTCAGACGGATCATCGCCATCATCATACCGGGCAAGGATTTGTCACACCCCGCAAGACCCACAAGCGCATCATAACAATGACCGCGCATCGTCAGTTCAACCGTATCTGCAATCGCCTCGCGGCTGGCCAATGATGACCGCATGCCCTCGTGGCCCATCGCGATACCATCGGTGACGGTGATCGTGGTGAACTCGCGTGGCGTACCTTGCTCTTGTTTGACGCCAATCTTGACGGCCTGGGCCTGACGGTTCAGCGCAATGTTACAAGGTGCGGCTTCGTTCCAGCATGTCGCAACACCCACCAAAGGCTGATGAATTTCCTCGTCAGTCATGCCCATCGCATAATAATACGACCGATGCGGCGCGCGCGCCGGCCCTTCGGTGACATGACGGCTGGGCAGTTTTGATTTATCAAAGCGGTGATTGGTGGACATCGACAGGCTCTCCGTTAAGTATATCCACTGGAATAGTCGGCTGTGCCGCTTGCTGCAAGGCCGCAGGTCAATAGATGCCCTGACAGATGTTGTATTGGCCTTTCGCAGGGCTTACCTTTAAAAACTGTATTCCGGTGCCTGTTGCGGCCCCTTCCAATGAAAGAGTGGCGCATGGAGCCCAGCATATTTTCCTTTATCTGGAAATACTCCCGGCGTGATCAACTGGCGTTGCTGGTGTTTACGGTCGTCACCTTTCCTTTCCTATACGTGACGCTGGAACTGCCAAAACGCATCATCAATGACGCCATCGGATCAACGACTGAGATCGTTAAGGTGTTCGACTTTGAGGTGACACAGGTGCAGTTCCTTTTGGGATTGTGCTTCGCCTATCTCGCGTCCGTTTTGGTGCATGGCCTGATGAAAATGCGCCTGAACACCATGAAGGGGGTTGTGGCAGAGCGTCTGTTGCGGCGCTTTCGGTATAAGTTGATCGAGCGTATGATGCGTTTCCCGCGCAGCTATTTTCAGACCACCAGTCAAGGCGAATTGGTCAGTATGGTGACGTCAGAGGCCGAACCAATGGGCGGGCTGATGGGTGACGCCGTCGCGCAGCCAGCGTTCCAAGCCGGACAAATGCTGATCATCTTGCTTTTCCTGTTCATACAATCACCGTGGTTTGGTCTGGCTGGTGTGGCGCTCATTCCGTTGCAGGCATGGCTCATCCCCTTGCTGCAACGTCAGATCAATCTGTTGAACAAAGAACGCATCAAAGAGGTGCGCCATTTATCAGCTGAGATAGGTGAGACAGCCGCGGGTATCACTGATCTGCGCACCAACGGCGGATGGCGGTTCCGACTGGCCGAGTTCACCGATACCTTGGGGCGGCTCTTTGATATTCGTTTTATGATCTATCAAAAAAAGTTTTTTATGAAGTTTCTCAATAACTTCATCACCCAACTGACGCCGTTCTTTTTCTATGCTGTTGGCGGCTATCTTGCAATCAAAGGGCAGATCACCGTTGGCGCGCTTGTCGCAGCCCTAGCAGCGTACAAAGACCTGAGCAGTCCTTGGAGGGAATTGCTGACGTATTACAACCAGACCCAAGATATGTCTCTGCGTTGGGATGTCGTAACAGAACGATTTGGCCCGAAAAGTATGATCGACGCGGCGTTGTTTGAGGGGCAGCCGGACAATATTCCACATCTGCGTGGTGATATTGACCTGACAAACCTGTGGGTGCGCGACAGCAGTGGCAACATGGTTCTGGAGGACCTGACACTGCATATTCCCGCCGGCAGCCGCGTGGCAATTGAGGTGCCCACCCAATCGGAACGCACAGCGCTAGCTGAGGTTCTGACCCGCGAAATTGTGCCGACGCGCGGTAAAATCACGATCGCAGGTCACGATCTGTCGGGCCTGCATCAATCCGTGGTTGCCGCGCGTATCGGCTATGCCTCCGCGACGCCCTATCTGTTTCAGGGAACCGTTGGGGATAACCTGCTGATGCCACTGCGCACCAATCCAAAAACCGTCCTTTGGGACCCCAAACACAGTGACCGGGAAACGATCGAATCTCTTCGGGCGGGCAATAGCCCTGATAGCATGCGGGCTGACTGGCTTGATCCCGGCATCGCAGACCTGAACACAGACGACGACATTCTTAAGTGGTGGTTTCAGATCACTCAGGCATTGGGAACGGCGCAACTGTTGTTCGAGCGTATGCTGAACTCCCGAATGGAGCAGACAAAGCATCCTGAACTGGCACGACGTGTCGTAGCCTTGCGGGACGAAGTGCACAAAAGGCTCAAGGCCAAAGGTTTGGACAAAGTTGTTTACCGGTTCGATCCTGACGAATTTAACCCGTCAGTTCCGTTAGGTGGTAACCTGATGTTTGCCAGCCCCGCCCGGATCATCAGTCCACAAAGTTTGGCCGCTGAAAAATCATTCTTGGCGATGATTGTTGATCAGGGGCTTGCAGAACAAGCTATCGCAATTTCACAGACCTTGGTCGAATCGCTGCACCAGACCTTTGGTATGGATGGCACCGGGCATCCGCTGTTCACGGCATTGGGCATTGAAGAAACGCTTTATGAACAGTTCGTTGATATCGCTGGACGCCGTCGGGAAATGGGTGACAAGGCGCTGACGCCGGATGAATTTGCGCTGCTGCTCACCGTCCCGTTCACGTTTACGGCGGAACAGATCGGCCCGGCCTTTCCCGAAAGCTTTAAAAAGGAAATCCTGCACATCCGCAGGACCAACGGTGAGATATTGCGCAAAGAGGCAAGTGATCTGTTTGTTCCGGTGACCCCCGAAACATATTTACCGCGTCTCACGATCCTCGAAAATATGTTGTATGGCAGGGTGTCCGCCGTGGCGGGTTTGCAGGCCGATCTGGTAAAGGATGTCGTGACCGAGGTGTTGGAAGAAAACGGGTTGCAGCAAATGGTCTCGTCAGTCCTCTTTGATGTGAATACGACAATTGGCGGGGGAAACCTGCCTGCAATTTTTCAGGAACGCGTTGCCTTTGGTCGCGCAGCCATTAAGCGGCCGGATATCTTGGTTTTCAATCAACTTTTGGCGGGACAGGATGCGAAATCACAGGCAGATATCCGCAACAAACTGAGCGACCTTTTGCCTCAA
>TARA_R110002094_G_scaffold119_1_pt1 | contig 14698 bp, 16 predicted proteins | sample TARA_R110002094 | Tara Oceans TARA_R110002094 (sample SAMEA4397409) | marine metagenome | biome: Polar Biome; feature: [MIX] marine epipelagic wind mixed layer (ENVO:01000061); material: water (ENVO:00002006), including particulate matter (ENVO:01000060) such as... | depth 10-100 m
CAACCATCTTGTTCTGGTTATAAATCAATGAGTCTGGAGCCTAAGAAACTGGATGATGGGCAACTGAAAATCGACGTCTTGCGGAGTTACTACAACGCACAGAACAGACATAGCTCCCGGGCGGCTGTCTATACGACACTGTTCTTCTATGGGCTGGGTTTTCTACTTTTGGCAATTCCAGGAGTTGCGTTTACTAGCAGGGTTCTCTGCGTCGTAGGTACCGACATAGGATTGCTGTGAGCGACGACGACTCGGCCATTCGCTCCTATAGCTTGAAGCAGATGGAGAGCGTTTTCTGTGCTTATACTGTGTTCGACACAAGCAAGCACAGCATCCGAGGCAGTCTGAAGCACTAAGTGCTTGTTTTTCTTGGTAAAATTGGTGAGCCCGTCCGGGTTCGAACCGGAGACCTACTGATTAAAAGTCAGTTGCTCTACCAACTGAGCTACAGGCCCACTGGCGGTGTACTTAGAAAGGAGCCGCAGGGGGGTCAAGCCCAAAACCTGCGAATTTCTAGACACATGCTGGATAAGTGGGCTCCGCGCAGTTATATGCGCCAAATGTGCAGCGCTTTGACCACTGATTTGCCCTTTATGAAGATGCATGGGCTGGGAAACGACTTTGTCGTCGTGGATGCGCGCGCGCATGAAGTGAAAATCACGACAGCGATGGCGCGGGGAATCGCTGATCGGCATTTTGGAGTTGGATTTGACCAACTGGCGGTGATCACGCAGGGCAAGGCCGACGCGCATCTGACCTTTTACAACTCCGACGGTTCGCTGTCCGCTGCATGTGGCAATGCCACACGGTGCATTGCGCGATATTTGATGGATGAAGCTGGTACCGACCATTTGCACCTAACCACAGATCGCGGCGATCTGGCAGCGCGGGATATGGGCGATGGGCGCACGTCGATTAACATGGGTCACCCGCAATTGGACTGGTCGGACATCCCATTGGTGCACGAGATGGATACGTTGGAATTGCCTATCGAAGGCGCGCCGACGGCAACCGGCATGGGCAACCCGCATTGCACGTTCTTTGTACCTGATGTCATGGCCATTGATCTTGAGCAGTTTGGCCCGACAATCGAAAACCATCCGCTCTATCCGCAACGCACCAATGTGCAAATCGCACAGATCGTTGGTCCTGATCACATTCGTATGCGTGTCTGGGAACGCGGCGTGGGGATCACTTGGGCGTCTGGTTCATCTTCTTGCGCCACAGCGGTTGCAGCGTCCCGTAGGGGGCTGACTGGACGCAGCGTGCGCATTGATCTCGATGGCGGCACCTTGCACATAGATTGGCGCGATGATGGCGTTTGGATGACAGGACCGACTATGCATGTGTTCAGCGGGACGTTGACGCAAGATTTCCTAAAGAGCCTCACATGAGCGCGCCCGTTTTCTCAAACCACGGCTGTCGCCTGAACGCCTATGAGGTTGAGGCGATGAAGGATTTGGCAGGTCAGGCAGGGCTGGAAAACGCCGTTGTCGTGAACACCTGCGCCGTGACCGCCGAGGCCGTGCGCAAGGCACGCCAAGACATCCGCAAGCTGCGTAGGGCTCACCCAGATGCCCGGTTGATCGTGACAGGCTGCGCGGCCCAAACCGAACCCGATACCTTTGCCAAGATGGCCGAGGTGGACGCTGTGATCGGCAATACCGAAAAGATGCAAGCGGACACGTGGAACGGCCTTGCCGCTGATTTTATTGGTGAGACTGAGGCGGTTCAGGTCGATGACATCATGTCGGTGACTGAGACCGCAGGGCATCTAATCGACGGTTTTGGCACCCGTAGCCGCGCCTATGTGCAAGTGCAAAATGGCTGCGATCATCGCTGTACGTTCTGCATTATCCCCTTTGGCCGTGGTAATTCGCGGTCCGTCCCTGCCGGGGTTGTGGTCGATCAGATCAAACGGCTGGTGGATAAAGGGTTCAACGAGGTCGTGTTGACTGGGGTTGACCTGACCTCGTGGGGTGCAGACCTGCCCGCAACGCCCAAGCTGGGCGATTTGGTGATGCGCATTTTGCGGTTGGTGCCTGACCTGCCGCGTCTGCGGATATCGTCGATCGACAGTATCGAGGTGGATGAAAACCTGATGCAGGCTATCGCAACAGAACCGCGCCTGATGCCGCATCTGCATCTATCTTTGCAGCATGGCGACGACATGATCCTGAAACGGATGAAACGGAGGCATCTGCGCGATGATGCGATTGCATTCACCCAAGAAGCCAAACGATTGCGCCCTGACATGACCTTTGGCGCAGATATCATTGCTGGGTTCCCAACTGAATCTGAGGCTATGTTCGAAAACTCGCTGAGGCTGGTGGAAGAATGTGATCTGACTTGGCTGCATGTGTTTCCCTATTCTGCCCGGCCCGGCACCCCGGCTGCGCGGATGCCAGCAGTTCACGGAGCCGACATCAAAGCCCGCGCTGCCCGGCTGCGAGCGGCTGGTGCAATCCGTGTCACAGATCATTTACGCGAACAGATCAGGAAGGCTCATCATATCTTGATGGAAAGCCCAACAATGGGCCGAACCGCACAATTTGCAGAGGTGCATTTTGATACGCCCCGGACCGAAGGTCAGATCGTACAAGCAACTATTCTTAGCGCAACAGACACGCATCTTACCGCCTGAAACGTCGACCTTTATGGTTTGACCGATCCAGGCTAGGCTGGTCTCCTAAAGGGAGATACAACCATGAGCGACATTATCGAATGGGTGCTGGAAATGCGCGTCCAAGAGGGGGAGGCAGACAATGTGCAGCCTTTGTTGGAGGAAATGGTCGCAGCGACCAAAGCCGATGAACCGGGAGCGTTCCACTATGAATATTATATGAACTCTGACCGCAGCACCTGCACGGTGTTGGAGCGGTATGCGGACAATGCAGCTGTAATGGCCCATCTGGGTAATTTCGGTGCGAAATTCGCTGGCAGATTCTTCACCACATTTGCCCCAGAGCGCTTTAGCGTATTTGGCCCAGCAAATGAGGAGGTCCGCGCAGCACTTGCTGGCTTTAACGCGACCCATCAGGAATTGATCGCCGGATTCCACCGTTAAGAACATCGCCCGTTTGATAAGAACCATCACTGACCGACAGGCGCAAAACAGCCTCCGGGCATGGGGCCGTCCCTTGCGGCTTTACGCGACAGTGAAATACGATATGAGGTAGCAGCACCTGTAAGCTACAACCTATGAGTGACATGCAAGACCTATTTCCTATCAATACCGGCTTTCTATCGATAGCCCCTGATGCACTGAAAACGATGATGACCAGAATAGCGGTCAAGACGCGCCTCGGCGCTGGTGACGTGTTGTTCGAGCAGGGTCAGCAAGGCGATACATTCTATGCGATTATTTCTGGAAAGCTTGAATTCAGTGTGATCTCGGTAGAGGGTAAAAAGCTTTCTCTCGATGTGATGCACAAGGGCGCGTTGTTCGGTGAGATTACGCTGTTTGATCCCGGTCCGCGTACGGCGACTGTCACTGCGCTTGAACCAAGCTTAATCTGGGGCGTCAAACACGATGATGTCTTGCAGGAATTGTGGGCATCACCCGAGTTGGGTATTGCCATGATCCAACTGGCCGGGCAACGCATGCGGTGGATGGGTCGGCAATTGAACGAGCAGGTGTTTCTGTCGCTCGAAGCGCGGCTTGCAAGGAAGGTTATTCACCTAACCTCTCATGACTCTAATTCACAACCCGTGCTGGGTCTTTCTCAGGCCGAACTTTCAGAGTTTGTCGGAGCCAGCCGCGAGGCCGTGTCAAAAACCCTCGCCGGATGGGGCCGCAGCGGACATATTTCTTTGGTACGGGGCGGTCTGCGGGTTTTGAACAAGAGCGCGCTGAAACAACTCGCCGAATTTGCGAAAATTTGATGGCTATGTGACCCAGATCACAGACATGCGGCACCCTGAAGTTGCAGTATTCAAGTATTGTGAGTGTACTGTCCCGATACTCAGATGCCGCCTGATTTTTTAGGGGGTTTTGGGGCAGATTGTAGGGTACTCGGACCGGGTTGCAGGTATTGTAGCTAAGCGACAACGATCTGCTTGCTGAAAGAAGGTCATATACCGGCCAACACGGTCCAGTTGTTTGAAATCACCTCGTTCGGTTGCTTCAACATTTAGAATCTATGCGGAACGAGGAAGACCCTCCCAATCATCTGATCGGGAGGGTCTTGCATTTTTAGGGTCATGGATGGGAGGCCCTCAATTCAACGGCCCCAAGATTGTCAGTCGTGTTCTTTATGCTTGATCGGTGCCCAAAGGCGCTTGTTGGTCAGGTAAAGCAGTACCGAGAGCAGCGTCAGAAACAGCACACCTGCAAAGCCCGCCTGCTTGCGCGCACCCAGCTTTGGCTCCGCCGTCCACATTAGGAAGGCTGACACATCTTCGGAAAGGTTATGCGCGTCATTTGCATGACCATCGATGAACTCAACCTGTTCGTCCTCGATGGGGGGGGCCATTGCGATCCAGCCACCGGGAAACACGGTGTTTTCATAGAATGTGGTACCGGCCTGCTCTTTTGTCTCACCGGTATAGCCGGTCAGCAAGGCGGTGATATACTCAGCGCCACCAGTACCCTTAAGGAACTGGTTTATGCCAAGCCCATATGGCCCATGAAATCCTGCGCGCTTTTTGGCCATCAAGGAAAGATCAGGCGCGTTTTCCAGATTGGACCCCGGAAAGCGGTCAACAGGGGTGCCTGGACGTGTGTCATCCAGGTCAGCATCATAAACATCCCACTGTTTGGAATATTCAATAACCTGGTCTTCTGGCAGGCTTGGCCCACCCTCGTCACCCAAAGTGCGCAACGCGACGTATTTCAGACCATGACACGCTGAACAGACCTCGGTGTAGATCTGCAAGCCGCGCTGTAGCTGGTTCACATCATAGGTGCCAAACGGACCGTCAAAGGAGAAGTCGATGTTTTCGACATACCCTTCCGAAACGCCCCCCGCAAATGCGGTTGTACCAAAGCCCAGCGCCAGTGCGGCAGAAAGGATGTGTGTGGTGATGGTTTTCATAATCCTCACTCCGCTGGCGTTGCTTTTTCCGACGCACCATAATGCGAGTCGAAATCGGCTTCGATTGTTTCGGGTTGTGGCAACGGTTTTTCAATCACACCCAACAGTGGCAGAATGATCAGGAAATACCCAAACCAATAGGCCGTCGCGATCAGCGAGAAACTGGCATAGGGCTCTTCGGCAGGCATTGCACCCAGCCACATCAGCACAAAGAAATCGATCACCAGCAGCACAAACCACCATTTGAACATCGGGCGATAGCGGCCTGACCGTACGCTCGATGTATCCAACCATGGCACCAGTGCCAAAACCGCAATTGAACCAAACATCGCTAATACGCCAAAGAACTTGGCGTCGATGATGCCGCCCGTGACGAATGACGCGATCTGCACCACCCAAACCTCGGACGTAAACGCCCGCAGGATTGCGTAGAACGGCAGGAAGTACCATTCAGGCACGATCTCGGCAGGTGTCGAAAGCGGGTTCGCTTCGATGTAGTTGTCCGGGTGGCCCAGAAAGTTCGGCATGAAACCAACGATGGCAAAGAACACCGCCAGGATTACAGCAAGCGCAAACAGGTCCTTCATCACGAAATAAGGCCAGAACGGCAGCGTATCTTTTTCAGCTTCCTCTTTCGATCCACGTCGAACTTCAACACCCGTTGGGTTATTATTGCCCGTGGTGTGGAATGCCCAGATGTGCACGATTACCAAACCCGCGATCACGAAGGGCAGCAGATAGTGCAAGCTAAAGAAACGGTTCAACGTGGCGTTATCCACCGCTGGTCCGCCCAGCAGGAAGGTTTGCAGCGCCTCACCTATAAATGGGATCGCACCAAACAGCCCGGTAATAACCGTCGCGCCCCAGAAAGACATTTGACCCCAAGGCAGTACGTACCCCATAAATCCGGTGGCCATCATCAATAGGTATATCAGCATACCAATGATCCACGTGATCTCACGTGGGGCTTTGTATGAGCCGTAATAAAGCCCGCGGAAGATGTGGGCATAGACTGCTACAAAGAACAGCGATGCACCGTTGGAGTGCAGATAGCGGAGCATATAGCCGCCGTTCACATTACGCATGATGTGCTCAACTGAGGCAAACGCCATGTCCACCTGCGGGGTGTAATGCATCGCCAAAACGACACCAGTGATGATCTGCAACGCCAGACAGAACGTCAGAACGATGCCCCAGATCCACATCCAGTTCAAGTTCTTGGGTGTCGGGATCATTAATGTATCATAAAGCAAACCAACAACGTTCAGGCGGCTTGATAGCCACTTTTCGCCTTTGGACTTTGGTTCATAATGGTCGTGAGGAATTCCAGCCATTTTATGCTCCCTTAACCCAGTTTGACCGTAGTATCGTCAATGAAAGTCGCCACCGGAATGATGAGGTTCTTTGGTGCCGGTCCTTTGCGGATGCGGCCTGCGGTGTCGTAGTGCGACCCGTGGCAGGGGCAGAACCAACCGCCGAAATCGCCAGCTCCATCGCCGATCGGAACGCAGCCCAGATGGGTGCAGACACCGATCATCACGAGCCAGTCTTCCCTCTCTCCCAGAACCCGATTGATATCGCTAGCATCGGTATTCGGCTTGTTGGGGTTTTCAGATGTTGTGTCCACGAGGTCAGACATCGGCACGGCTTTGGCCTCGTCAATCTCTTCTTGGGTTCTGCGGCGAATGAACACTGGCTTGCCAAGGTATTTCACGGTCAACTGCGTGCCCGGCTCTACATCACCCACATCCACACGAATCGACGACAGCGCCAAAACATCTGCCGACGGATTCATCTGGTTCACCAACGGCCAAACGCCGGCACCAAGGGCGACGGCACCTGTGCCAGCGGTCGCATAATAGAGGAAATCCCTCCGGCTGCCTGCGTGATCATCTGTTTGAGACACGAGTTTTCTCCACTTCTTGGCCAATCAGTAGCCATAGGACATAGCGGCGACACATCACTTGTCACCATGTTTCAACTTGGTATCTACCGGGACAGGGCGCGCCCGTCCAGATGCCAAAGCCGCACAAAGGGTCGCAGGGGGTCAGGCATTTGCAAAAAAGACCGCAATTGGACCCAGATTACCCCTTTGGCGGCTGGGTCGCCTGCATAGAGGCGCGCGAATCGAATTTTTCAAACCATGCCGCCAGTGCATCGTTGCCTGTGCGCCAACCCCGTGCATCCAAACGAAAGTTGACATACCCCAACGCGCAACCAACGGCGATCTGCCCCATATCGAGCGGCCCGGAAAGATGGCTCATCCAGCGGGTGTTCAGCGCGGCACAAGCGCGTGCGACCTTGTCCCACTGGCCATCAACCCACGCATCCATCCGCATGCTCTCTGGCCGCAACCGCGTTTCATAGACCATCAACAACGCCGCATCCAAAATGCCATCCGCAGTCGCCTCAAGTGTTAGCGTATCCCAGCGGCGCTGCCCCGACCCGTAAAGCTTGCCACCTGCGCGGTCATCCAAATACGCACAAATCACCCGGCTGTCATAAAGCGTTGGCCCATCAGGCCGCTCAAGCGCGGGCACTTTGCCCAGTGGGTTTTGCGGCAACAGCCCCTTGGCCGGAGCCAATGGGGTGCCGGATTGTTCCTCCAAAGCTACATCATCCAATTGCTTGGTTTCATGCAGCAGGACCATGACTTTGCGGACATAAGGCGAGGTCGGTGAATAGGCGAGTTGCATGGGGGTGTTCCTTGTTTGCGCTCTGTTTAATATTGCCCGCCCATCGCCAAGACGCAATCGGATAAGGCAAAGATGGATCGAGATCAGAGTTTATTTGTTCTCACTATCAGGCGTTAACAATTCTATTCGAGTTCAAAGTTTAGTCAGGATAGCGTCCCTGGATGTTTTTTCTTTTCGCTTATCTTTATCCTCTGGGTTTGTTCCGTGATCGTAAGGACATTCTATTTCGGTCTCGTCGATTACTTCTCGTCGGTCATGACGCGCGGCCACTGGGGAACGCGCTTTCACTCAATGACTTGCAGCGGGACATCCCGGCGCTCTTTGAGTCATTCACTGAAGCGCGCTGAACAAAGGAAGCCTACTCCCCCACTCCGCGCATCAGCGCCGCGATTACATCAGTTTCAGCACCAAACCCATAGCCCGCCACATGGTCCGCCGCCGCCAACCGCACTGCATCCGGCTTGTTCTGGTTCAGCTTCCAGGTTCCGTCCACACCCGTGACCCGCATCCGGCACGGCACGATCTGACGCATCATCTTTTGCAAGACATCCTTGGTCATCTTGGCCGTTTTCCACGATGGCTTGGGCAACAGCCGATCCTCATAGAAAGCCGATTGGCGATCCAGCAGGTCCAGCAATTCCTCTTGCGGGCGGAGTTCAAGCACCCCGGCCAAATGCACCGCCACGTAATTCCATGTCGGCACCTGATCCGGCACCCCATACCAATCGGGCGAAATGTAGGTGTCCGGCCCAGTCACAGCTATTTTCACAAGTAACGGTTCCTGCAGCGCTCGGGCAATCGGATTGGAGCGCACCAAATGCAGTTCTGCCACATCGCCAGCCTGGTTCAACAAAAACGGCACATGGCTCAGCAACGGGCCGCCCTCAGCATTCGCCGCCAAAACTCCAAATCCCCGTTCGCGGGCATAGCTCAGGTTACGGGCCGTGTCGGCATCATGATAAATTGGGTTCGGGTGCATCGCGCAGGACCTCTCTGTCGGACCCTTTTGCTATTGCAGGTTTCGCCCAGTCTTGGCAACGTGGTGCCATTCTCAGGGCGGGGTGAAATTCCCCACCGGCGGTAAGTGGCAAGTCCCATAAAGCCCGCGAGCGCAATATGATTCCGCAAGGGGTCGGTTGGTCAGCAGATCTGGTGTGATTCCAGAGCCGACGGTCATAGTCCGGATGAAAGAGAATGCGTGGACTATGGGGGGCCGTCGCCTCCTCGTGTTTTCGTGATCGCCTTGGGTGGACGTGTCGAGACCAAACAAGGAGAACCATATGACACAACTGAGTTCCGCCCTCACCCGCTTTGCTTTTGTCAAAGCGCAGTGGCACGCAGATATCGTCGACTGTGCCTTGGACGGTTTTACCGAAATTATCGCACCAGAATATGTGGACGTTTTTGACGTTCCGGGTGCATTTGAAATGCCTTTGATGGCCCAGACCCTTGCCAAAACTGGCAATTACCGTGCTGTTATCTGTGCTGCCTTCGTCGTTGATGGCGGCATCTATCGCCATGATTTTGTGGCCAGTTCTGTTGTCGATGGGTTGATGCGTGTGGGGTTGGACGTTGGCGTGCCTGTGCTTTCTGTTTCATTAACGCCACACCAATATCAAGAAACCGACCACCACAATGCGATCTACCGCAACCATTTTGTAACCAAAGGGCGAGAGGCCGCTGAAGCAGCGCTCGGCATTGTTGAGGCATATGAGGAGTTAGATACCTGATCGATTTCTTTGAAAGAGAACGCACCGAAATTCTTCAAAGAATCCCGCCCTTACGAACCAAGGTACTCTCGCAATTCTGGCGGTGGATTGTCCAGCAAAGCCACCGCCGGTTGCGGCGCGTGGGCGCGACCACCTTCGACAAAAATGACCTGATCGGCAATCCGCCGCACATCATCAGGTGCATGCGTGACCATGATCAACGCGGCCTTGGTCTCAGCAACAAGGTCCTGCACCAGATCCAGCATTTCATTGCGCAACGCAGGCCCCAGAGCAGCAAATGGTTCATCCAGCAAGACCAACGGTTTGGCCTGTACCAAAACCCGCGCCAGCGCCGCCCGGCTTTGTTGCCCGCCGGACAATGCACCGGGCCTTTTTGCGGCGTGGTCGGACAGCCCGACGCGGTGCAGCGCATCCTTCACCCGATCCATGTCTGCCGCACTCAGGCGCAGGTTTGGACGCAAGCCCAGGCCGACATTCTGCGATACGGTCAGATGCGGAAACAGGTTGTTATCCTGAAAAAGCATCGTCATCGGCCGATCGCCCGGTGCCGCATCGGTTATGTCCTGCCCGTCCCAATTGAGCCGCCCGTGATCCAGCGGCGTGAACCCACACAGCGCGCTGAGCAGCGTCGATTTTCCAGCACCCGAAGGTCCGATCACAGCATATTTCTGGCCGCGCTCAAGCGTCATATCCGCCGATAGGCTGAAATCCCCTTGCCGAATGACAGCGTCTTCAAGCGTCAGCATGCCAACGACCCCCTTTGTCACAAATCCAGAAAACGCCCAGCGCCAGTGTAAGCAGGATGAGGGCCGCACCTGCTGCGGCCTCCATTCGATAGGCACCCATCAGGCGGTACATTTGCAAGGGGAGTGTCGCCCTGTCCGGGTCGGCGAAGAGCGCGATCACACCCAAATCGCCAACCGACAAAGCCCCTGTTAACCCAGCCGCAAATCCAATTTGCGCCCGCAAGCGCGGCAAGATCAACCAGCGCCAAAGCGGCCATCCGCGCATGCCCAGACTTTCACCAAGCCGCCCATAGTCCTGCACTGTATCACGCAAACGCGGCACCATGATCCGCAGGGCAAAAGGCAGTGCCATCAATGCATTGACCAACGCAGTGACCGGCAGAGCCAGCTGTACCGGATCAGCCACAGGATTGATCAGAATGAACCAACCTGTGCCAATCATCAAAGGCGAAGCGGATAATCCCAACAGGCCAATCGCCTCTACACCCCCTGTGCGGCGTGTCGCAATCCAACCGGCCATCGGCAGCGCCAACAGGCCCAACACCACAACGCTGATCGCAGCCACAAAAAGCGACGCGCCTGCGGCGTGCCAAACGGACAGCGGCACTTGGCCAAGCCCAACAACTCCGCGCGCAACCACCGCCCCCAGCGGCAACAACAAAAACATAGCGGCCAAAACGATAATGCCGACATCCAAACCACGCTGCACGCCATGCGTGGCATCCCAACGCTGCACTGGTCGGTCAATCCCGCCACCCACACTGATTGGTGGGATCATCCACAAGGCAATCAATGCGGCACTCCCAGCAAGCACCAGCTGCACAACCGCAAGCATTGCCGCACGGCCCAGATCAAAATCGAACTTAAAGGCCTGATAGATCGCCAACTCAACAGTCGTGGCGCGCGGTCCACCACCAAGCGTCAGGGCCACCGCGAAACTGGTCAGGCAGATCACAAAAATAAGCGCCGCCACACCCGGCAAAATTTGTTTAAGCATCGGCCATTCTAATGTGCGAAATACGGATGCCGGGGTCAGGCGCAATTGGGCTGCCAGCCTGAACCGTTCAGCGGGAACAGTCTGCCAACCTTGCAGCAAAAGGCGCGTGGCCAAGGGCAGGTTAAAGAACACATGCGCAAGCACCACGCCATGCAGGCCGTAAATGGAAATGCCCGGCAGACCAATCATAGCCAATCCGGTATTCAACCAACCGCTCCTGCCAAATACTGTCACGAGGCCAAGTACGGCAACGATAACGGGCAAGATAAACGGTGCACCCAAAAGCGTGACCAGAACACCGCGGCCAAGAAACCTGCGGCGTGCCAATGCACGGGCGAGCGGGATTGCCAACAGCGCGGACAAAAGCGCCGACAAAACCGATTGGACAACGGTAAAACGCACCGCCGCCCAATCACCGGGGCCAAGTCCCGTACCCGGTTCGATCCGGCTCGCAATGCCAGCAAACGCCAGCAAAACCGCCGCCACAATCAGTGTGGCGGCAGCAAGCCCTAAACGTTTGGTTACTGGGTCAGCGCACTGCGCCATGCTTCGATCGCTTTGTCTTGCAGGGCGGCGGCTTCAGCTTCGTCATAGAACAGCACCTTTTCCGGCAAAGGCAGTTCAGACCATCCATCTGGCCATTCGTCCTCTGGCAGCGCGGACGGCAGCGACCAATTGGCCGCAGGGATGATTGCCTGAAACTCTGACGACATCACATAGGCCATGAATTTATCCGCCAACTCCGGCTGATCTGTTTGCGCAACCTTGGCCACCGTTTCAACCATGAAATAGTGCCCTTCGGGGAACAGCGCTGCATGCTTGGTGAAGTCTTCCTCGGCAAACATATGGTACGCGGGCGAGGTCGTATAGCTCAACACCATGTCAGCCTCACCGTCCGTGAACATGCCATAGCTTGCTGACCAATCCTTGGTCACTGTCAGGATTTTCGGGGCCAGCTTGGCCCAAGCTTCTTGAGCCTTGTCACCATAAATCGCCTCAACCCACAAAACGAGCGCCAGACCAGAGATCGACGTGCGCGGATCTTGGATCACGATTTTGACGTCATCGGGCATGTTGAGCAGTTCCTCAAAACTGCTCGGTGGTGTCACCATGCGCGTCTCGTCATAGATGAACGCCGTGTGTCCATAGTTGAACGGCAAGAACGTATCGTCAGTCCACTCAATCGGCAGGGTTAGCGCGGTGTTGTCCTGACCGTGCGGCGCAAACAGCCCGGTCGCACGGGCCTTGGCGGTCACATCAGACGTGAGACCGATCACCACGTCTGCTTTTGTGCGTTTTCCTTCGAGCAAGAGCCGGGGCAACAAATCCCCGGTCGAAAATTCCAGATCGCATTCGCAGATCTTTTCAAACTCCGCCTCAATCACCGGGCCGGGGCCCCATTCGGACGTAAAATAGTCGCCCGCATATACGGTGAGTATGGGTATTTCAGCAGATACCGCTGAGGCCCCCATGATGGCCGCTGCAACTGTCAGATACTTCATTGCATCCTCCTTTTGCGGCGAAAGGAAAAAGGTGGATGACTGTCCCGACCTTCCCTCCGCCGGTGTTAACCGGTTCAGGTTCTACGGGTCCGTGCAACATGCACATCTCAGCCTTTGGCTCCCCGAGGTAGGCCCAGAAGTAGGGCGGGGATGGCGGGGATGCAAGCCAAATCCCCTTGAGGCAAATCGCCCCGCCCGCTAAAGGTCATCACAACAGGAGTACGTCCCATGTCGATCAACAGCTTTGGCCATCTTTTCCGCGTGACCACCTGGGGCGAAAGCCATGGGCCCGCCTTGGGTGCCACGGTCGATGGCTGCCCGCCCGGCGTGCCGGTTGATGCGGAGATGATCCAGCATTGGCTCGACAAGCGAAAACCCGGCCAGAATAAATACACCACGCAGCGGCGTGAGGCCGATGAGGTGCGCATCCTTTCAGGCGTGTTTGAGGGGGTGACAACGGGAACGCCTGTGCAACTGATGATAGAGAACACCGATCAGAGGTCCAAAGACTACGGCGATATCAAAGATAAATTCCGCCCTGGCCATGCCGACATCACCTATTTCCAGAAATACGGCATCCGCGATTATCGTGGCGGCGGGCGATCATCGGCGCGCGAAACTGCATCCCGCGTTGCAGCGGGCGGGTTGGCACGTGAGGCGATCAAGGCGCTGGCACCGAATGTGCAGATCACTGGATACATGGTGCAGATGGGACCACATCAGATTGACCGCGATGCGTTTGACTGGGATCAGATCGAACAGAATCCATTCTGGGTACCAGATGTACAGGCGGCGAACGACTGGGCCGACTATCTGGACGGCCTGCGCAAATCCGGGTCGTCGGTTGGCGCGATCATTGAGGTTGTTGCGCGCGGCGTGCCGGCGGGCCTTGGCGCGCCGGTTTATGGCAAGCTTGATACCGATCTGGCCGCAGCCATGATGAGCATCAATGCCGTCAAAGGCGTTGAGATCGGCGAAGGCATGTCAGCCGCAATGCTGACCGGCGAGCTAAACGCGGACGAGATCAGCATGGGGCCGGATGGTCCGGTTTATTCGTCGAACCACGCGGGCGGTATTTTGGGCGGGATCAGCACAGGGCAGGACATTGTCGTGCGGTTTGCGGTCAAGCCAACCTCAAGCATCTTGACCACACGCAAGACGATTACGAAGTCAGGCGAGGACACCGAGATCATTACCAAAGGTCGGCACGACCCTTGTGTCGGCATTCGTGCGGTGCCGGTGGGCGAGGCGATGATGGCCTGCGTGATCTTGGATCACCTGCTGTTGCACCGAGGTCAGGTTGGCGAAAATCAAGGCACAATTGGCTAACCTGCCTGCGCGGATAGGATCAGCCACGCGTGGTTCGCTGCCCCTTCGACAATCCCCAACGGCATGTCGGAGCGTGCAAGGACTCGTAGACCGATATACTGGGTCAGCAATGTATTTGCCATTTCTCGCTTGGTATCATCGGCTAACCATCTGTGCGCTGACGATAAATCAAGCGCCGCCTCGAAACCATCCCGCAATTTCGCGAAACTGGCGTTCACTTTCTCGGCGATATCGGGATCTGACATCTCGACACCTGCCGCCGCCGTACACAGCAGACAACCGCGTCGATCACCTTTGGCAACCCCCCTAGCGATACCGTTGAACATTCCGGCAATGCGCCCGCTCACATCTGGTCCAATGCCGTGTGCTTCTTCACCATCAGTCAACATGGCCACCGCAGCGTCAACCTCAGCCTCTTCGTAGAGTTGCAGAACTTTGAGATAGAGCGATTTCTTGTCGCCAAATGCCTTGTAAAGACTACCTCTAGTCAGGCCCATTCCGGCCAACAAGTCGGGCAGAGACGCGTCTTCATAGCCATGCGACCAGAATACCTGCATCGCCTTTTCAATCGCATTGTCGGTTCTGAACTCTCTTGGACGGGCCATCACATTCTCCTTTGGTCTTGTCCAGATAGTTAGGAACTGGTTGTTACACAACTTATG
>TARA_R110002094_G_scaffold10245_3_pt1 | contig 14677 bp, 18 predicted proteins | sample TARA_R110002094 | Tara Oceans TARA_R110002094 (sample SAMEA4397409) | marine metagenome | biome: Polar Biome; feature: [MIX] marine epipelagic wind mixed layer (ENVO:01000061); material: water (ENVO:00002006), including particulate matter (ENVO:01000060) such as... | depth 10-100 m
TAGCGGCCCAAACCGCAGAAGCAGCGGCGGTCGCGGCAGCAGAGGCCGCCGATACCGCGCTGCTAAACGCTGAAGCCGCCCGCGCAGAGACACAAGCCAGAGAGGCGGATGCGCGCGCAGAGCGGTCCGAGGCAGAGGGCGAGATGAACGCCCTGCGCGCCGAGGCGGGTGCGCTGGCCAAACTGGTTGAACGCGACACGGCCGAAGGCGGCCAGATCCTTGATCGGTTGCAGGTCGAGCATGGGTTCGAAAAGGCGCTGGGTGCGGCGCTGGCTGATGATCTGCGCGCCCCTCAGGTTGAGGCAGATGGGCCGTCTGGTTGGGCGATCTTGCCGGGCTATGACGCGCCACAACCGTTGCCCGCAGGTGTCACCCCACTGACACAGCATGTGTCGGTGCCAGACGTGTTGGCCCGGCGCATGGGGCAAATCGGGCTTGTTGATCCTGACGACGGGCCGCGTTTGCAACATGACCTATTACCGGGACAACGGCTGGTGTCGCCAGAGGGCGATTTGTGGCGTTGGGATGGGTTCCGGGCCTGGGCCGAGGATGCGCCATCTGCCGCCGCCTTGCGCTTGCAACAGTTGAATCGGCTGGAAGTTCTGAAGCAATCGTTGGAGCAGGCCAGTCAGCGGGCCGAAGGCGCACGCGCAGCGCATGAAACTCTGACGCGCACGTTGGCTGAACAATCAGAGACCGACAAAAGGGCCCGCGAAGCACGCCGCGATGCGGACCGGATGGTTGCGGATGCAGGTCGTGCATTGAGTCGGGTGGAAGCGGATCGAAATTTGGCTGAGGGCCGGTTGGAAAGTCTTGGCTTGGCTGTGAAACGCCACGAGGAAGAAGCGATGTCAGCGCGCGGCCGCGTGCTTGAGGCTGAACGCGCACTGGCGGATCTGGGCGATCTGACAGAGGCTCGGGCCAGCGTCGATGACATCCGCATGACTGTTGAGGCTTCGCGTATCACGATGATGTCGCGGCGGTCTGGCCATGACGAGCTGCGCCGCGAAGGCGAAGCGCGCACCAAGCGGTCGCAAGAAGTCACCAAAGAAATCAGCGGCTGGCGGCATCGTCTGGAAACGGCAGAAAAACGCACGGCAGAATTGATCGACCGCAAGGCGACCTCTGAGGCAGAGTTGAAGGAGGCCAGTGCCGCACCAGCAGAGATTGCAGCCAAGCGCGACGAATTAAGCGATGCCATTTCCACGGCAGAGGCCCGGCGTGCGGAGGCGGCAGACAAGCTGTCGGTTGGGGAAAGCACCCAGCGCGAGGCGACGTTGGCAGAGCGCGAGGCCGAGCGGCAGGCGTCAGAGGCACGTGAGGCGCGCGCGCGGTCAGAGGCCCGCGCAGAGGCCGCGAAAGAAACGGTTGCGGCGGCGGCAGAACGGATTGCCGAGGATCAGCAGGTGACACCCAACCAATTGCTGACGGCGTTGGATGTGAACCCCGATCAGATGCCCGGCGCGGATGGGTTGGAAGCCGATGTGAACCGGTTAAAGCGCCAGCGCGATGCCTTGGGGGCGGTGAACCTGCGCGCTGAAGAAGACGCAAAAGAAGTTCAGGAAGAGCATGACAACCTAACGGCTGAAAAGAACGATCTGCAAGAAGCGATCAAGACATTGCGCAGCGGCATTGCAAGCCTGAACCGCGAAGGGCGCGAACGGTTGCTGACTGCCTTTGAGCAGGTAAACTCCAATTTCTCGCTGTTGTTCACGCATCTGTTTGGCGGCGGCGAGGCCAATCTGGTGATGGTCGAATCTGATGACCCGCTAGAGGCCGGTTTGGAAATCATGTGCCAGCCGCCAGGCAAAAAACTCAGCACGCTCAGTCTGCTCAGCGGCGGGGAACAGACGTTGACGGCGATGGCGCTGATCTTTGCCGTGTTCCTTGCTAACCCAGCGCCGATATGTGTGTTGGATGAGGTGGACGCGCCATTGGATGATGCCAACGTGACGCGGTTCTGCGACTTGTTGGATGAAATGTGCCGCCAGACGGACACCCGGTTTTTGATCATCACGCACCATGCGGTGACGATGGCGCGGATGGATCGGTTGTTTGGCGTGACGATGGCCGAACAAGGTGTCAGTCAGTTGGTTTCCGTTGATCTAAAGGCGGCCGAAACGCTGGTCGCGTGAACGTCAGTGGCTTTTGCGTACGACCCACAGTAGCCTTTTCAAATGCGATTTATTATGGCCCTGATCCTGTTGCCGACTTGCGTTCTCGCAGATGGCTTTGACTTGCTTGAAGGCGACACTGCGCTGACGCGTGATCAAGTTATTGGCATCACTGAGGGCAAAATTTTGACGTTCTACGAGGGCGGCCAATCACGGTATTCAGTCGGTGGTGCCTATAGTTATTCGTATCAAAGCGGTGCCACGGAGTTTGGTCATTTTGAGGTTAGGTCAGAGGGCGATGTCTGTATCATGTTTACCAACGGGCGGGCGCGGTGTGATCGGTTTGTGCGCAGTCACGGGCGTTTGGTGTTGTTGACCGAGGATGGTGGGCGGTTTCCGGTACGCCCTTGACCGTCCGCAAACGCTACTTTGGCGCGTCCTTTTCAATGGGTCCCCCCGCCTTTTCCCAGCCGCTAAATCCGTCTTTTAGATGGGCGGCGTCAAAGCCCATATCCTGCAGGGTGGCCACCGAAATTGCGGATCGCCACCCTGAGGCGCAGTGGAAGACGAACTTCTTGTCTTGGGCAAAGACCTCCTTGAAATAGGGGCTGTCAGGATCGACCCAAAATTCCAACATCCCGCGTGGGCAGTGAAAGCTGCCGGGTATGAAGCCGCCGCGCGCCCGTTCGCGCGGATCGCGTAGGTCGACGATCTGGATGGATGGATCATCCACCATCGCAATGCCATCGACCGTCTCAATTTCTTCAATCCGCGCGCGGGCGTCTGCGACCATTTGGGCGGCTGATACTTTAAGGGCCATCTGAAATTCCTCCGTTTATAGTTTTGACAGTAATTCTGGCGTGGGCCAGCCATCAACAGGCATACCCAATCGCCGCTGTTCGGCACGCACTGCCGCGCGCGTGCCGGACCCAAGGATACCATCGACGCCACCCACGTCGTACCCCATGTCTTGCAGCCCGGTTTGCAGTTGCCGCATCTGATTGCCATCCAGCCCGATGTCGGGGGTGCCAGCATCAAACACCTGTGCGCCCTGCAGGCGGGTGGCGAAATAGGCAGCGGTCATGACGTAGGTAAAACTTTGGTTCCACTCAAAATAGACGCGGAAATTGGGATAGGCGATAAAGGCCGGGCCATTGCGCCCTTGGGGGATCAGGACAGAGCCTTGTAGCCCCTCGGCCAGCGGGCCATTGCGCGGTTCGACCCCAAGGGCCACCCAGTCGCAGATCGGTTTGGTCGTTTCCAATCCAGTTTCTGACCAGTCGAAATCGCGCGGCACTGTGACCTCGGCCAGCCATGGCTCGCCGGCCTGCCAGCCAAGGCTTTGCAGCATTTTGCCTGCGGAAGAGAGGGCATCGGCCGCTGATGTTGTGAGCGACACAATGCCGTCCCCGTCGCCATCGGCACCATTTTTCAATATGTCGTATGGCAGCATTTGGACCATGCCAATTTCGCCCGCCCAAGCGCCAGTGGTGGTGGAAGGGTTGAAATCGCCACGGGCGAAAAGCTTCATCGCGGCAAAGACTTGCGGGCGGAACAATTCAGGGCGGCGGCAATCGTGTGCCAATGTCACCAGCGCGTTGGCCGTGTTGAAATCCCCCTGAAACCTGCCGTAGTCAGTTTCAAACGCCCAAAAGGCCAACAACACGCCCCGGTCCACGCCATACTCCGCCTCGATTCGGTCAAAGATTGCATCGTATTTCTCAGCGTTGGTGCGCCCGCGGTTAATCCGGTCGCTTGAAATCAGCCGCCGCGCAAAATCTACAAAGGGCATTTGAAACACAGCCTGTTTTTGATCAGCGCGCAAGACGGCCGGGTCCAAGGCGACGTTGGCCAAGAAGGCGTCGGCGGTGGCGGGCGTGATACCTGCTGCCGTGGCCTCGGCCTTGAGATCCTCAACAAAGGTGGAGAAGGGTCCGCCGCAGGGGGTGTCTGCGAACGCGCCAATCGGCGCGGTCACAAGAGCAGCAGCACATAGAATGGAGCGCATGATCGTCCTTTAATGCAACAACAGGCCAAGGGTCAGGCTTATGCTCAACATCACCGCCCATGCCTGCCACAGACGGGTGATGGCAGCGTCGATTGCGGCAGGTCCGATGGTACGCGCCCCCGTGCCATTGACCCATGCAAATTGCTGCATCTGTCCATCATAGCTGCGCGGTCCGGCCAATGCCACATTTATGGCGCGTGCCATTGCCGCCTCTGGCCAGCCCGCGTTGGGGGATCGGTGTAGGCCTGCATCGGCCCGAATGGCCTGCCACATATGAACAACCCCACCGGGCAGCGCGATCAGAACAGCGGTCAGTCGGGCCGGGATCAGGTTCAGCAAATCGTCGATGCGCGCCGAAGCCCACCCAAAATCAGCATGGCGCGGGGTCAGGTAGCCGATCATGCTGTCGGCGGTGTTAACGATCTTGTAGATCAGTAAACCCGGTAAGCCCCCGATCAGGAACCAGAACGCCGGGGCGATCACGCCATCGCTCAGGTTTTCTGCGGCACTTTCAATGGCGGAGCGGGCGACATTGGGTTCTTGCATTGTGTTCGTGTCGCGGCTGACGATCATCGCGACCGCCCTGCGCCCTTGGGGCAATGACATGCGCAATCCGTCCGCGACCGCGCGCACATGGTCAACGAGGGACCGTTGTGCCAACAAGACAGCGGCCACCAGGATTTCGATCACAGGGCCAAAAAGGCTGAGGATATGCCCCAGAATCCCAACGCCAAACATCAGTACCAAAAGGACAATCACGCCCTTAATCTTACGCCCCGATCCTGAATTGAAGTGCTGGTCACATCTGCCAATCAGCCGACCCATCAAAACTGCTGGATGTGGCAGGCGCTTCCACAGCCATTGGGGTTCTCCAAACATGCCATCCAGCACCATCGCAAGGGTCAGGATCAATGCAGTATTCACGCCAGCGCCGTTTCCAAACGCGCCCAACCCGCAGGGCCAGGGAGACCCAAGCGCAACCATTTTGAATTGTAGGGAAATATCCGTGACCAGATGTGGTGATGAGCGAGCTTGGTCTGCCACGCGGCAGCTTCCGCAACCTCATAGAGCCGAAAAAGTGATGTCCCGCCAACCAATCGCGCATCGTTTTGCAGGACCATGTGGTCCAAGCGATCCGCGTCTTGTTCCAACCGGGCGCGCGTCGCATCGGCCCAACCCGTGTCCTGCAGAGCCGCCGTTCCGACGGTCAGAGCGGGCCCAGCAACGGCCCATGGGCCCAGCATCGCCGCCAATCGCCCAATGAGAACGGGATCACCGATGACAAAACCCAATCGCAGACCCGCCAAACCCCAAAACTTGCCAAAACTTTTCAGGATCAACGTGCCGGGTTGTGTGGCCTCGGCAATTAATGTGGCGTTTGGCGTCACGTCACAAAAGCTTTCGTCGATGATCCGCAACCTGCCACCCATATCTGTGGCGTGCCATTGCCGACCGTCGGGGTTATTGGGATGCACATGAACGGACGCCGAGATACCTGTGGGCATTTCGGTCACGCGCCATCCGGCTGCTGCGAAACTGGCCGCGTGTTCGTTATAGGTTGGGCCGGGAATGTGGACGTCACCCGCAGGTGACAATCGCGGGATTTGGGCAATGGCTGAAGATGCACCGGGAACAGCAAGAACTGCCGCAGCCGTTGGGACGTTCCAGAACAAGCGTGCAGCATTTTCAAGCGCGTCACGCGCCGCTTGATCTGGCAGGGAAACCCAAGCATCTGCCGGGATGTCGGGACGCGGATAGGGCACAGGATTGATGCCGGTGGACAGGTCCAGCCAATCGTGGCGCGCCCCACCGAATGCTCTTGCCGCCGCATCGACACCGCCGCCATGGTCGCGTTTTAGATTGTCCAACGTGGAATACCCTTTATCGGGACATGGGCCAATTTGCGCCCGTATGACGTTTCGCAAAGAGCGGAAAAGTGCCGCTTGTTCAAGAGCCTTCCTGATTGTTAAACTCCATAGTGGAAAGTTAACGTTTTGTTAAGTTTTAGAGCTATCGTCTCTATCAGTCGTCTATTTTTAAGATTGGGAAAACGGTGCCCTTGGAAACCCGGTTGAATGTTCTGATTGTTGAGAGCCAGCCAGAGTTGGCCCTGCTTTGGCAGCGGCATCTGGAACGTCAGGGTATGCGGGTGTCCAAGGCCGAAACGCAGGATGCCGCGACCTCTTTCCTCTCTGCACAAGACACCGATATCATCATTCTGGATCTGGTGTTGGAGGAAGGATCAGCGCTTGCTGTTGCGGATTATGCAAATTATCGGCAACCTGATGCGCGGGTCATTTTTGTGACCAACACGACGTTTTTTTCAGATGGGTCGATTTTTGCGCATTCGGCAAATGCGCGGGCCTTCTTGCCTTTGGGCACACCGCCGGATGACCTTGCGGCGATGGTCGCGCATTACGGATCAGATCGCAGTTAGTGCCGGTTTTCAGCCGCGTCCATGTGGCGCGTCAAAATCCAAGACAGGGTTGATCGGGATGATCCGGTTCGGGTTAATCGTCTCGTGACTGTAGTGATAGTGGCGTACAATATGGTCAAAATTGACGGTCTCTGCCACGCCGGGCCATTGGTATAATTCGCGGGTGTAGGCCCATAGGTTAGGGTAGTCGATAATCCGCGCACGGTTGCACTTGAAGTGTTGGTGGTAAACCAGATCAAACCGAACCAGCGTGGTGAACAGACGCCAATCCGCCTCGGTCAGTTTATCGCCCATCAGGTATCTGTTTTCGGAAAGGATGCCTTCGATCCAATCCAGCGTCTCAAACAACGGATGGACAGCCGCGTCATAGGCATTTTGTGTTGTGGCGAACCCAGATTTATACACACCATTGTTCAGCGTGTCATAAATCCGGTCATTTACCGGCGCAATTTCGGCGCGCAGACTGCCGGGCCAATAATCCTGTGCGTTGCCTGTGATGCTGTCAAACGCGGTATTGAACATGCGAATGATCTCAGAGCTTTCGTTGGACACAATCGTGTTTTGTGCTTTGTCCCAAAGGATCGGTACGGTCACGCGGCCAGTGAAATTGGGATCCGCCTTGATGTAAATGTCGCGGGCATAGGGCAGATCAAACAGATGGTCCCCGGTGGCCCCTTTGTCGTCCACCTCAAATGTCCAGCCTTCGCCAAGCATATCGGGATGGACAACTGAAACGCCGATGTGAGATGTCAGATCTTTGATCTGACGAAAGATCAGCGTGCGATGCGCCCACGGGCAAGCGAGGCTGACATAGAGATGATATCGTCCTGATTCTGCCTTGAAACCAGATTTTCCAGAGGGGCCCGCGCTGCCGTCCGCCGTGATCCAATTGCGGAACTTTGCCTGTGAGCGTTCAAATTTCCCACCGGAAGATTTCGTGTCGTACCACTGATCTTGCCAAACGCCGTCAACCAAAAGGCCCATCTTGTTTTCCTCTCAAAATATCAAACCATATGTAGACGGCTGATCGGGTTAGGTCCAAGTCTCATGCTGCGCAGTACACCTGCGCAAATGCACACTCCGACACGATCGCAAAAAATTAACTTGAATTTAGGGCGATTTAGGTCAGCTTAGTCTCATTAATGGGGGGTGATATGGAAGCGGTTTTTTCAAAAGAGATACAGGCAGGATTAGACGCCGCACGGTTGGCTGGACTGCGCAAAGCATCGCGGCTGCGGATCAATTTGGACGGCCAAGTGTATCCCGTTCTGCGCATGTGGAAGACAGGTTTTGCTGTCGCTGCAGATGATGCGCCGCACCTGCGTGGGCTGGTCGATCTACATGATGGGGCCAACCATCTGTTTCAATGTCTGATCATCGCGGCCGAAGAGGAGGCGGGTGAAATGCAATATGAATTCAAACGTGCCACAGCCGTTGCCCATGCCGCCGCATTAGATTTCGAAAAGGCGGCGCATGCGCCTGCGGGATTGATTGCGGACGGGCGATAAAGAGGGCGCAAGGCGGGGCTGATCCTGCCTTGCGTGATTGCGTTTACTGCAAATCTTTGAATGCGTCAGCCAAACGGTCGCAGGCTTCTTGGACGCGGCCGCGTTGTGTCGCGAGGTTGAACCGCTGAAACGAGTGTCCTCCGGGGCCAAAACCCGGTCCATTACTCGGGGCAATCCGGGCCTCTGTCAGAATTCGCCTCAGGATTTCTTCATGGCTCATACCGGTGCCCGAAAAATCAACCCAAGCAAGATACGTGGATTGCAATGGCATCGAATGGACCCCGGGTATGGCATTCATAGTGGCGTCAAATAGCGTGCGGTTGCCCTCCAGGTGCACCATCTGGGCGTCCACCCATTCGGCCCCTGCCGGCGAATAGGCTGCGGTGATCATCTGCAGGCTCAGTGCGGCAGGATCGTAGTCGAGCGATCGCAACCTTTGCTTCATCACGGCACGCAAGGCGTCGTCGGGGATGATCAGGTTTCCAGTACGCTGGCCCGCAATGTTGAAGGTTTTGGAGGCAGCCGTAAGGACAACGAGCCGATCCGTAACCTCGGGTGCCGCTATATGCATCGGCACAAAGGTATGTCCTGAATAGACCAGATCATGATGCACCTCGTCCGACACCAGAATAAGGTCGTTTCGCGCGGCAAATTCCGCCACCTGTTTCAGTTCGTTTGAGGTCCAGATGCGGCCGGAAGGGTTTTGGGGTGAACACCAAAGCAACAGCTTTTCCCGCCCCGTGAGGCGAGATTGTGCATCATCCAGATCAAGCACGTAGGTATCGCCGTCGCGAACAAGCGGACATTCCACCACTGTGCGACCAGCCTTTTCGGTCTTGCCACGAAACTCGTGATAGACGGGGTTGAACGTCACCACCGCATCGCCCGGATCGCTCCAGACATCGATACATAGTGCAATAGCATTGCCAAGACCTTGGGAAGTCAGAATCCAGTTGGTGTCGATTTCCCAATGATGTCGGGTTCTCATCCACCATTGGACCGCGCCAAGATAGTCATCGTGGACTGGCATATAGCCGAAAATTCCATGGTCAGCCGCGCGACGGACCGCAGCAATGACACAAGGGGCGGTCGGATAGTCGCTATCCGCTGTCCACATTGCCAACCCATCGTCCGGCGAGACCCCGTACTTTGCCTCCATCTTGTCCCATTTGGTACTATGGGTGCCGCGGCGGTCGATGATCTCGTCAAAATTCATGTGGGTCTCCTCTGAGGTTGCGCGCCAAGCTAGTGACAAACGCGGGCACTGCAAGCCCCCGGTTGAAGTGTCGCCGGGCATCGCCTAAATCACCTTTATGAAACGGAACATCCTTTTGCACCCCGATCCCCGGCTCAAGAAAGCCTGCGCGCCTGTCATGGACCTGACGGATGAGCTGCGTTGTCTTGGCGATGACATGCTGACCACGATGTACGAAGCCCCCGGCGTGGGCTTGGCAGCACCACAGGTTGGGGTCTTGAACCGCTTGATCGTGCTGGATTGCGTCAAGGAAGAGGGTGAGGCACCGCGCCCGCTTATTATGTTCAACCCGCAAGTGATCGCGTCATCGGATGAATTAAACACCTACGAAGAAGGGTGTTTGTCGATCCCGGATCAGTTTGCCGATGTGACACGGCCCGCCGAGGTTGACGTGCGCTGGATCGACCGGAACGGCGTTGAGCAGGCCGATACATTTACCAAGCTTTGGGCGACCTGCGTTCAGCACGAGATTGACCATCTGGATGGCAAGCTGTTTATCGACTACCTCAAACCGCTGCGGCGTCAGATGATCACCCGTAAGATGGTAAAACTAAAACGCGAATTGGCGCGCGGATGAGTGTGTTACCGATCGTACTGTGGCCGGACCCGCGCTTGGCGGAAACCTGCGCACCGATTACGGATATCACGCCCGAGATCGAACAACTGGCCGCCGACATGCTGGAGACGATGTATGCGGCACCGGGGCGTGGTTTGGCCGGGCCACAAGTGGGTGCCATGCAGCGGATCTTTGTGATGGACGCAGGTTGGAAAGAGGGCGAATCAGACCCGATTGTCTGTCTCAATCCGATGTTGCAAGAGGTGAGCGAGGAGCGGGTGACTAACGCAGAGGGGTGCCTGAGCATCCCCGGCGTCAAACCCGACATCAGCCGCCCCGCGCAGGTCCAGATGGTTTGGACTGGTCTGAACGGCGGGCGCTTTGTGCAAAGCTTTGAAGGGTTTGCCGCGGCTTGCGTTCAGCACGAGTTGGATCATCTGGATGGGATTGTGACCTTTGATCATTTGGGAGCCGACGAGCGGGCGACATTGATCGGCGAGTACACCGCACAATGAGCGTCCGGCGGTGCATCCCGTGGCCCGACAAGCGGCTCAATACAAAGGCCGAAGAGGTGGCGGAGATCACGGACGAGGTGCGCGGCATCTGGGATGATATGATCGACACGATGGATGCGATGCCAGGCGTGGGCTTGGGCGCACCGCAGATTGGTGTGATGTTGCAACTGGCCGTGGTTGATGCGTCCGAGGGGCGCAACCAGCGCATTCGCATGGCCAATCCACAGGTGATTGATGCCTCTGCAATCATCAATGTGCATGAAGAAGCCAGCCCAAATTTGCCGGGGTTCTCTGCCAAGATCAGCCGCCCGCGTGGGGTTACGGTGCGCTATCTGGACGAACAGGGTGCAACCGTAGAACGGGATTTTGTGGGACTTGAGGCGACATCGGTACAGCACCAGATCGACCATTTGGCCGGGCGGATGTATTTCGACAATCTGAGCAAGATGAAACGCGACATGCTGTTGCGCAAGGCCCGCAAGACCAAGGGGTAAGCCTTCCCTTAGAAAGGAAAAGCGATGCGCGTTATTTTCATGGGAACGCCTGACTTCTCGGTCCCGGTGCTTGATGCGCTGGTAACGGCAGGGCACGATGTTGTTTGTGTCTATTGCCAGCCACCGCGCCCTGCTGGACGCGGCAAAAAGGATCGTCCCAGCCCGGTACAGACACGCGCCGAATCGTTGGGTTTGCCGGTGCGCCATCCGGTGTCTTTTAAGTCCGTCGAGGAACAAGCGGCGTTTACAGCACTTGAGGCAGCGGTGGCCGTGGTGGTTGCCTATGGTTTGATCCTGCCGCAGGCGGTGTTGGATGCGCCGCGCCGGGGATGCGTGAACATCCACGCCAGCCTGTTGCCGCGCTGGCGGGGGGCCGCACCGATCCACCGGGCGATCATGGCGGGCGATGTCGAAACAGGCGTGTGCATCATGCAGATGGAGGCCGGCTTGGACACTGGCCCCGTCTTGATGCGCGAGGTCACGCAGATTGGCGCAGATGAGACCACGGCCCTTTTGCATGATCGGCTAAGCGCGATGGGGGCCGCAGCGATTGTGAAGGCGCTCGGTACGCTTGATGATCTGACACCAGAACCGCAAGCCGAGGAGGGCGTGACGTATGCGTCTAAGATCGACAAGGCCGAGGCGCGGATTGACTGGGCAAAGCCCGCCGTCGAAGTGGATTGTCTGATCCGGGGATTATCACCGTTTCCCGGCGCGTGGTTTGAGCATGCGGGTACGCGGGTCAAGGCGCTGGGCTCAACTTTGGCTGAAGGGTCTGGCATGCCGGGCGAGGTTTTGGACGGCGGTTTGAAGGTCGCCTGTGGCACGGGTGCAGTACAGTTGACGCGCTTGCAACGGGCGGGCAAGGCTGCGCAGGATGTGGATGATTTTCAGCGCGGTGTGCAGATTGCGCCGGGCACACGGCTGACAGGAGAATAGCAGATGTTTCTGACCATGTTCGGGACGGTCGTGATTGCCGGGATTGTTGGGTATATTTCCGAAAAGACAGGGTGGACGCACAATGGTATTCTGCAATCCATCATCATCTGCATTGGTGGTGCATTTCTGTTTTATTTCGTGCGGATCATGTTTGGATTTGGTTTTGCGAGCCCGGGGTTGAACGCGATTGCATCCTCGATCGGGGCGTTGATCATCGTGCCGTTTCATTGGCGGCGATGACGAGCGGTACTGAGTAAAAGAGTGAAATGAAGGCTGGACCGCTCAGGTCTTGGGTGGTGTGCTTTTGTACACAGGCAGGTGCCAGCCAAAAAACAATGACCCCGCACGCAATATCCATGTGATGATGGCGCATGCGAGCAGGGCCAACAGGGTGTCATATTCGTAGAACCGCACGAGCACCGCTGATGCTGCGCCCGCAAAAGCCGCCGTTACGTAGAGTTCGCCCTGCTTCAGAACCAACGGCACTTCACCCACCACGACATCGCGCATCAGGCCACCCATGCAGCCGGTGATCATGCCCATCAGAATGACGATGATGGCGGATTGATCCAGCGATAAAGCGACACCAGCCCCCGCGGCCACGGCCACAGCCAATGCAAGGCTATCAAGCCAGATCAGCGTGCGCAGGCGGCTTTCGAGTAAGTGTGCGGTGAAGAAAACCACCAGTGCGGCCCCCGCAGCGACGGCCAGATATGTGGGGTTTGCGATCCAGAAAATCGGGTTACGGTCCAAAAGCAAATCGCGAATGGTGCCGCCGCCCAACGCAGTCAGGCAGGCGACAAAGGCAAAACCCACCAGATCAAGCTGTGCGCGGCTGGCGACCAATGCGCCTGTGATGGCAAAGATCAGAACCGACGCGTAATCGAGCAGGCTGAGCAGGGTCATTTTTTGAAAGGGGCCATGCCTGCGCGGGCCAACGCATCGGCGCGTTCGTTTTCAGGGTGTCCTGCGTGGCCTTTGACCCATTCCCATGTGACCGAATGACGGGCATTGGCGGCATCAAGACGCTGCCACAGTTCGGCGTTCTTGACAGGTTTTTTTGCGGCATTTTTCCAGCCGTTTTTCTTCCACCCAAATATCCATCCGGTAATGCCATTTTTCACATAGTTGCTGTCGGTTACAATGGTGATTTCGGTCGGACGGTCCAACGCCTCTAGCGCGTTGATGGCGGCCAGCAATTCCATGCGGTTGTTGGTTGTATCGGCCTCGCCGCCCTTAAGCTCGCGTTCCTTCACCACGGTATCGCCATCGCGCGCCTGCATCAAAGCACCCCAGCCACCGGGGCCGGGATTGCCGGAACAAGCGCCGTCTGTGTATGCGAAAAGTTTAGCCATATGCGTGCAGGGCGATCCAGTCGGCGGGTGTGCCATCAAGCCCCACATCGTGGCCGGACGCAAAACTGTCAACCGCAAAGCCAGCGGCGGTCAGCAGGTCGGTGAGTTCGGTCTGGGTATAATAGGTGTATTGCCGCCCCAGCCGGTCGCGTTTGGTGCTGTCCCCAGACTTGAGGGCGATATGAAACAGGCCGCCGGATTTAAGGGCCGTGTGCAATGCCTCTAGGTGACGCGGCATATTGGCGCGGGTTGCGTGTAGCAGGCTGAAGTTGGCCCAAATACCATCGTACATATCTGTGCCAGCGATGTCATCGAACGTGCCAAGTACAGGGGTGATTGCAGGGTGTTTGGGGATCAGGGCGACCATTTGGGCAACCGCGTCCATCGCGGTAACGGACAATCCGGCCTGCGCCATAAGACCCGCAAAGGTGCCCGGCCCACAGCCAAGGTCAAGCACATGGCCGCCTTTTGGCACCTGTGCAACAAAGCGTGCCAACAAGGGATCCCTAGCGGCAGCATCAGCGATGATATCAGCATAATCTTGCGCTTTTTGAGCGTAGATGGCGAGGGTTTCAGGGTCGCTCATGCCCAGACACCGATGGACAGACAGATCAGGACAATGATTGTGAGCGGCACACGCAGGGCCATCCACCAAGTCGGTGCCAGACCCCACCGTTGATAGGCGAAATCAAGGATCAATAAGCCGCCAAACCCGGCCATGAGATTGATCAGCGCGCTGGGTGCATTCATACCGGGCGACAAGAACCACCATAAGGCGGGCAGCACAGACAGTGCATATGCCGCAGGCGCGCGCAGGCCTTCGGCTTTGGTGGCAAACCCCCAAAGTGCCCCTGACATGAATGGCAAGATGATCCCGCCGTACCGCACCATCAAGAGCGGGCCATCAGGTGCCACGATCTTAGGATAGCCGCCCGACTGCGGATCACCCATCGTCCCGTTGAAATAGCCCAATGTAACCAAGGCACCCCATAAAAAAGGGATCAGGCCAGCAAATCCAAGCAGGAGGGCAGATGCAGGAATGCGGGTCATGCGGTTTCCCGTAACACACGCGGCACCTTGAATTCCACGTTTTCCTGCGCGGTTTCGACCACTTGAGTTGTGACGTCATAGCGCGCCTTGAAGGCATCGATGACCTCATTGATCAATACCTCTGGGGCGGAGGCACCGGCGGTGATGCCGATGCTGGTGATCCCGTCCAAACTGCGCCAGTCGATATCGCTCGCGCGTTGCACCAACTGTGCATAGGCGCATCCGGCACGCGCGCCGACCTCAACCAAGCGGCGTGAGTTGGATGAGTTGGGTGCCCCCACAACCAGCATCGCGTCGCATTTCGGGGCCATCGCCTTGACCGCTTCTTGGCGGTTTGTGGTGGCGTAACAAATATCTTCTTTGTGGGGACCGATGATGGCGGGAAAGCGCGCCTTGAGGGCGGCGACAATGTCGGCGGTATCATCCACACTAAGGGTTGTCTGGGT
>TARA_R110002094_G_scaffold42357_8_pt1 | contig 14613 bp, 11 predicted proteins | sample TARA_R110002094 | Tara Oceans TARA_R110002094 (sample SAMEA4397409) | marine metagenome | biome: Polar Biome; feature: [MIX] marine epipelagic wind mixed layer (ENVO:01000061); material: water (ENVO:00002006), including particulate matter (ENVO:01000060) such as... | depth 10-100 m
ACGGCTTCAGTCGGGTTTGGCGTTGCTGGATATCCGGGTGCTGGATCACCTCATTGTCACGGAGGGCTCAAGCTACTCGTTCGCAGAGCACGGTCTACTGTAACGACCGCACTCTGGAAAGGAGGTTCTATTCTTCAAGGGAACCCAACTGGGTTCCCTTTCTTTTTGCTTTTTGGCCATTCAGGATTCGGGGCCCTGACCGATGTGTCTTTCGGTGATTCGTGACCATGCTTGGTCCGTGCAAGTAAAGCCGATTTGTAAGCTTTTGGCTGTCGGGAACATACCGGACATCCTGCATCAAGCCAGCCGAGCTGGAAATGCGATCGGCAAAGGCGTGTGGGGGGTCGATGATTGGAAAGCGCCTGCTTCCAGCAGAGTCGAGACAAAACGTCCCTCCTGACGGTTGCCGGCTCCAATGGTGACATTTCGGAGCGTCTGATCCGGGATCGCTGGGGGTGCTACCGTCTGCGGTCTCGACGGTTCTATGCGTGTATAGTGTCCTTTGAGGTGCATAAACGGTCGTCGCTCGCTTCGGGGCCATCAGTGAGTAATTTTATAAAGGAAACTGGAGCTACTAGCGTAAAAATGGGAAGATTAAACCTCCAGTGGTCCTGATTGAATTGTATACCTGTGTTTTTATCCAGGCTTTCTGATTGCTGGCAGCTGGTTAAAATGACGCTTCGCGATTAATCGTGTAGGGGTCCCGAGGTATCCCCCTGTGGGGAGACGAAATATGGCACTCTTAAGCGAGCCAATCTGCCTCTTGGAAGTTAAAAATACAATGAACAAGTTCCACGAATAGCGTTATTTTCGGACTCCGTTGCTGTTAGAGACAATAAAATGAGCATACCGGCGTCATTGCTTTTAATGGCACACTGGCTATCATTTTTGCGGCGAGTGCAGCAGACCATTTGTCTAAAACGCTGTAACCTCAAGCCATACCGCCACTAATCAGGGAGGGGGTGGGTAATCCCAGCTGATCAAATATTGAACAGAGAAGACGAAGGTATTGATGTTGCCGCGGAAGCCCGGTCGCCAGCGGAGGTCTTTTTTGATGCTCTCAATGGTCAGCTAAGGACCATAGGCTTAAGGCTGATGTGCTTTGGCGACTTTGTTGAGTTACTTCCCAGTTATGAAGGCGGGGTGCGTCTGTGTAAGGAAGGCCAAGAGGAATTGGCAGCTTTCTTTGAAACTCACTTATTGGCCTCCATTCCCCAGGTCCATCGCGGTACTGTAGTACGGACTTTAAGTAGCCCAATTGTTGTGTTCCAAGATTCAGGGTTGATTGATAAGTCGAGCGAGAGCTTTCGGTACGCTTCAATGGTAACGAAGGCTGCCGCGGTGATGGCAAAGTCCGATAGCGTAGTCAGCGAGGAGGAATCGAGCAGAGTCCTAGAGAGAGTGGAAGGGCTTCCTTATCTGACCGCCGACCAGAAGCTGTACCTTAAAGCGCTGTCACTTTATCTGTTATCGTCCGAAACTAGGCGCGATCTACTTGTCAAAAAGGTTTCGGATGCTAGTCCGGCCTTGAGAAACACCATTGTTGAAGTAGCGATGGATATTGCAATCGCAGATGGGGTGCTAGAGGAAGCGGAGGTGGGTTTCCTACAAGATTTGTATAGGGCGTTTGATATGGATGTTCGCTCAGCTAGAAAAGATCTAGAAAAATACGCTCGTGAACACTACATTGTGCTAGAAAAACGTCGCGAGGCTACCGCAAACCTATCTGAAAATACCATCGACGAATTTGATGATGTTCTCGGAGATCTGCTCACGGAATTTGATTTCGAGTAACTATGGCACTCTCCGACCATGAGTTTCCAATGAGCGTAACTACCGGCTATGACAATCCTGTAGATACTCTTTTTGTTCCAATGCTAAAGCGCTCCGCAACTTTTGACGTCGCAGTCGGCTATTTCACGTCGGGTTGGCTGAAGGATACAGCAGAAGGTATGGCTGAGTTTGCAGTGAAAGATGGTAGGAGTCGTTGGATCGTCTCACCAGAATTAAACCCCGAAGATCTCTTATCGATGAAAGAGGCCATGGAGAAGGGTGAGACGACACGTTACGCGGAAAAGAAGATAGAGCAGGTCATTGCACAACTACAGGAAAACACCCGAGAGGAATTGTGCGCGCTGATTGCCGCAGGGGTACTCGAATTCAGAATAGCAATTCCGAAACGGGGGCCTGGCCTGTTCCATGCCAAGTTTGCAATTGCCACAGACTTTTCCGGCGCCAAAGTTGGGTGTAGCGGATCCTATAATTTCACAAGTGCGGCAAAATCGAACTGGGAGCATATCGATATATTCAAAAGTTGGCACGGAGATGGTGGAGAAAGGATTGCCTTACTTGAAGACAGATTTTCTGCACTTTGGGACTCGTGTGACCCAAATTATCTGGCACTTACCCCGAGCGAAGAACTGTTGGACCGCATTCGCGTAGCTGCCGGTAGTTTGCGCTACAAGTATCGAGACAATGTTGATAAGGAGGAAACCGAACAAAAGTCGGTGAAGCTCCGCGATTATCAACTGAAGGCAATTGAAGCCTGGGGCAACAACAAAGGCAGGGGAACCTACGTAATGGCGACTGGTTCCGGGAAGACAGTTACCGCTCTTGCGACGATTCAGCGGTTGGAAGGGTTGATCGTCACTCGTCAAAATGGAGTGTTGGTCACGGTGATTGTAGTGCCATTGAAACACCTGCTTGACCAGTGGTACGAAGAATCCAAAGCATTCGGGTTGTCACCAGTAAAATGTTATGAAAACAGTAGTCTGTGGACCAGTAACCTTGCGTCCAAGCTGGGTGCTATTTCGTCTATAGGAACTGGTCACTTGGTAGCTCTGGTTACCAATGCCACACTGATCTCTGATAACTTCCAGAGATTTCTCGATAGCATTACAGACAATTTTTTGTTTGTAGCGGACGAGGCCCACAACCTGGGTGCAGCGTCGTACCTGGCAGCGTTACCTGACAACGCTACTTTTCGGCTGGCACTGTCGGCGACTCCACAGAGATACAATGATGATTTTGGTACGGACGCACTCTTCGACTACTTCGGGAAGCCGGTAATCGAGTTCGCGCTGTCAGACGCAATCAACGCCGGGTTCCTGTGCAAGTATGTGTACATTCCGAGTCTTTGTGCGCTATCAGACGCAGAGTATGTTGAATACCTCGAGTTGAGCGAGCTAATCCAAGAAGAATCCAAGAAAAGTAAAGAGAAAGGCGAAAAAACCAAAGAGCATGATCGTTTGCTCGGTAAGAGGGCGGACCTAATATCCGGTGTAGAAAGTAAGTTGCATACATTGGAGACTCAACTCAAAGAGCAGCGATCACGTGGGGAGGTAACGCACACTCTCGTTTACTGCGGTAGCCGCAAAGGTGAGGATGAGCGTCGACACATCGAGCGCACAGTTCACATGATTGGCAGCAAACTCGATATCAGAGTAAGAAAGTTTACAGCTGCAGAGTCGATGGATGATCGCCGTCAAATGCTGAAACTATTTTCCACCGGTGAGCTTGGACTCATAGCTGCAATTAAATGTCTCGATGAGGGTGTCGACGTCCCCGCCACTAGAACTGCCTATGTACTCGCTTCGACTACCAATCCTCGCGAATATATACAGCGGCGCGGTCGGGTACTGAGGAAATATCCCGGGAAGGAATTCGCAATAATCTATGACTACTTGGTTACTCCGCCTAGTGGTTCAAGTGTCGAGTCAGATCTGGTGGCCAGAGAACTCGAGCGCGCGTGGGAGTTTGCCGAGTTAGCTACTAACAAAGCGGAGTGCACTTATCTTTTGGACAGCTTAGCGAACGAGTATCGGATTGATTTATGAAGAAAGCGCCAACAGACATTATCGCCTCATTAGTGCCATCGGAGCGCGCAATTTTGGAGAAAATGCTTCAACTTGAAAAAGGTATAATACACATACAGGATATTCAGAAGAACGTCGCCAAGGAACGCCAAGCCGTGGAGGGAACGAGAAGAATTATCGACGAGGCGATTAAAGATGAAGATTGATTCGATCAAAATTCGAAACTTCCGTCAATTTCACGGCCACATCGAAATACCGTTTAGCAATGATACAAAGAAGAATGTAACGGTTATCCATGGTTCCAATGGTAGTGGAAAGACGTCTCTGCTAAACGCTTTCAAATGGTGTTTCTATGGGCAGACAGACTTCGACACAGGAAATGAAACGATACTCAACGAGGCCGCGATTGAATCTGCGAGTATCGGTGAAACGGTCGAGCTGGAGATAGCGGTCAAATTTATCCATGAAAATCGGCGTTTCCAGGCGACGAGAAGCCAACGATTCAGGAAAGAGGACTCATTAAAAGCTTCTTCTTTTGATGATGGAGCGTTTAGCCTTGATATAACCGGAGAAGATGGCCAGACGATTCGATCAAGACACCCCCTGTCAGATATGTTGGCAATTCTTCCAGACAATCTGCAACCCTACTTCTTTTTCAACGGCGAACGGATCGAGAAGATTGCTGGTACCAACCACAGTGGGCAAATACAGGATGCCATCAAAAATTTGATGGGACTTGAGCTCGTGGAGCGCGCGATTGCGCACCTAGGGAAGGCTAAGAGCAACTATCGCAAAGATATTCGCCAGTTCGCTGGAGATGAAGCAGGTAATTTGCAAGAAGAGATAGCCGGTGTAGAGGATGATATACGGCGCCATTCAGATCAGATAAAAAATGCGGTCAGAGCAAAAGAAGCAGCTGAGAATGAACTGAAAGCTATTGAAACAGAAATCAAGGCATTCGAAAAATCAAAGGATCTCCAAGAGAAGCGCTCGGAATATGAAAAGCGTAGTCGGGACAAGCTGAGAGACATTGACCGCGTAGTTGCGAAACAGAAGTCACTCATCAACGAATCCGGATTTCTTAATCTGTGCGATAACCTTTTTGAAAAATGCCGGGATATCGTGGAGGAGAACAGGAAGAAGGGGGTGCTTCCTTACAAAATCAAAGAGCAGTTTATTGACGATCTCATAGAGATCAAAAAATGTATCTGTGGAACCCCAGTTGTCATTGGCAGTAAGGAACACGCTTGTCTACAGGAGGCGCGTAAACAGGCCGGTTCTGAAGATCTGGAAGCGAATTTCATCAGGCTGTCTGCGCTGCTAAACGACCAGAAATCGAGCCGGGAGAAGTACTCGCGGGATTACGCCGAACTGGCGAAGTTACTACTCGACATGGAATCTGATAAGGAAGAACTGAGTGCCAGTATAGCGGAGATATCTGCGCAGCTTTCCTCCTTCGATGACAAACGCGTTGCCGAGTTGGAAAAAAGACATGCAAAGTACAGGAATGAGAGAGATCGCGCAGTCCAAGATGAGGGAGTTGCAAAGCAGGCTTTAAATGAATGCCAGTCCACGCTCACTGAAAAGAACACGTACTTGGAGCGCCTGGAGGGCCAACGAGGCAAAGCGGGCCTAATTCAGCGCAAGATTGAGGTGGCAGAAAGGGTTGGTAAAGTATTTGAAGAGCTTTACGATTCGCTTGCGGATCACGTTAGAGAAGATCTTTCTGCCCGAGTAAACGCGACATTCCAATCAATCATAAGGAAGCCCGTAAAGGCAGTGATTGATGATGACTATCGACTACAAATTGTTAAGACCACCTCCAGTGGCGAGGATTACATCGTCAGCGAGCAATCGACTGGCGAGCGACAGGTTACGAGCCTCAGTTTTATCTCAAGCATCATATCGCTGGCAAGGGAGCAACATCAGAAAAATGCGACCTTTTTTCAGGGAGGGCTGTATCCGTTGGTTATGGATTCTCCTTTCGGTGCACTGGACGATGATTACCGGGAAAAGGTGGCGGGTAGCGTTTCCGAACTAGCCGAACAAGTCATCATGTTCGTTTCTAACTCGCAGTGGTCTGGACGAGTGAAAACGGCGTGCGAAGAAAAAGTCGGGAAGTCGTTTAAACTAGTGTATCACTCCCCGACCACCGATAATCCGGACGGGGAATATGTACGTAAGTCCGACACCAAGTACGAATACACCACAATCGAGGAGGTGTAGATGAAAGATTATCGTGTGCGGCGACCAAAGCAGCACGATCCGTTTATGAACGCGCTTAAGGATGAAGGAATATTCGACTCTTTAAAATCCGTAATGGTCTTTGCAGCGGCTATCGGTGCGAGTCAGGATATCAGTAGAGAGTTTTCGGATTCTGCCGAAAAGATACCGTTGCGGATATTTAATGAATCTCAAGACATACCCTTTATGTTAGCGCTGGCTTTAGCCAAGACCAATGATGTCACCAATCTGCGTGAGGACAATATGGAGGTTGTGCTTAAAATATTTGAAGAATCCGCTGCAGCCGGCCTCGAGTACCTTGAAGGCTGTATTGACCAATCCAACCCTAAGGAATCGATAGAACAGCTGCTTACTCGAGGAGAACATTCTGACTTGCTTACCGATCTTACTAGTTGGTGAAAATTATCTGCTCTTTGATTGCTAAAACACTAGATCCTGTAGTTTTTTTATGTGCCCCATTTTAAACACGCCAATTTCAATCAGTGCGCAAATCACGTCCTGAATTGGAAGAGTGGTACCGCTGTCGTGAATGTACTGGTTGATCATAACCTCGTAGGCGGCTGAAGCATCCCCGAAAAGTACATCCCGACTGAGGATCTGGCCATCACAGTCATTGACGCCAGCATTGAGTAAGTTGGCGCTATCGCGAATCGCAAGCATTATTGCGATCCTGGACAAAATGTTCGGCGTCACACCGGTGTTCTGTTTTATATAGCGAAGTTTGTCTGTCGCTTTACTGGAAAGTGCGATGCGGTTCGGTAGCATTATGCGGGTTCTCTATTCTTGCTGCGCCAGAAGTAGCCCTCTTTGGCTGAAGTTGCGCCGGTTTCCGAGTCGTAGTCCAATTTGAAGGCGTGGGAGATAGATGGAGAAAGTTGGCTGTAGAAGGCCTCATCTACTTCGGTGTCTGTTGAGAGGATAATGACTTGATGACTGGCACTTGGAAAGTAGTTATTTATCAACTTCTGGCGGTGCTTTGAGTCAAGGCGGCCAAGCGGCGTGTCGATAATGATGGGCAGTTTACGCCCAGACGTCTTGCCAAGGGCTTCCAAAATGGAAATCGCGTAGATCTGTTTCTCGCCGGCAGACAAGTCATTTTTGTCGATCTCCTGCTCGTTCTTGTCGATTAAACGCACCGAGAAAGTTTGTGGGTCAATATCCGCGGAGATGTCAACATCGCCTTTGCGAGCCAGCCGTTGAAAGGAGTCGACGAACTCCTTCTCCAAATCCTGTACCTTTCTCTTGGCCAGCTCCTTGGAAAACTCCTTTAATACAGATCGGCTCCGGGTGGCGTATTCCTCAACGCGATTATCCGTGTCATTGGCACCTATCTGCCCGTAGGCTTTGTCCAATTTGCGGGTCACATCCATTGCGTAACGCAGTAGACGTTTGTATTCCTCAAGGCGTCTGGTCTCATTCACCAGGCTTGCGTCTCGCTTGCTCTGTTCGTCTTTGATCTTCTTCAGCGTCGGCTTGATTACTTCTTCTTCGGGTGCCCTGGCGATGTTCATACCAGCGGCATCAATATCTTCGTCGATGCGGGCTAGTTGACTGGCAGCGTCTTTCGCGCGCTGTAGTTGGTGACTGATGGCGCTATCCACAATTATTTCGATGCGTTGAATCGCACTATCTGATAAATCATGTACGACAGCTGTGTCCGTATCCTTTGCGAAGTGGTCGTCAAATTCGTCGGTGATAGCTTTGTGCGCTTTGGTATAGTTCGCTTTATCGAGTGCTGCCGATAATGTTTTGTTCAGAGATTCGAGATGTTTCAGGATGAGCTGATTAGTATCTCGCTGTCGTCTGGAATCCCGTTCGGTACGCAATGCCGTAATCGTTAGTTTTGCGAAATCGGCCGCAATAGCAATCGGGTACGCCCCCGCCAGGATGTCTCGCAGTTGATGTTCTACCGTGAGCTTCTCGGCTTGAAGCTTGGCCTGCCGAGTGATCTCCTCTTCTCGCGTCGCGGCCCATGCTCCGCCGCGGCTGGCTAGGTCTCGTTCTAGCAAATCTATGTTCGCTGCATGCTCAGCAGTTTGGCTCTTTGCAATCTGCCAATTTTGAAGCGCATCCTCGGTCTGTTTTTCAACGTCATTGAGCGTGGTTTCCAATGTTTGAACTTGGGCACGCATATCACCAGTGATGCGTTTTTTGGATTCATCGCGCTTGATCAATCCCAGGTCCGCATCCAGTGTCTCGACCAGATCTAGACCCAGGAGACGCTTGATTGAGTCGCCCAGGGCAAGTCCACCTGTATCTTCGGCGAGTTCTGCGATTTTCTCGCCGTCGAAGAAGAACAAATCTGACACCCCAATGGGGATGAGCTCATTAAGGAAGCCCTGACATTGGCTGTAGTTCAGTTCACTCAGGGTCTCACCGTCCTCTGCAATGGACAGGTCCTCTACGACCTTGCTACCAGAAACTACCCACTGTCTGACCACAGTGTAGTGCTTGATGATGCCCATGGATGCGTAGCTGAAGGTGAGCTCAATGCAGGCACTGTTTGCGCCAAAAAGGGAGGATTTTGATTTATGTATAGACTTTGTCAGAAAGTCATCGTAAACCCTCTTCGACACGCCCAGGCCCAAACATTGCTTGCCATACAAGGCCAATCTGACCGCGGTTAGCGTGGTCGTTTTGCCGGCCCCATTGAGACCGCCAAAGAGGACTACCGGGCGTTTCTTGCCGCGTTTGACTCTGGGAGAAAGGTCGAACTCATGCCTGCCCTCGAATACCCTGAAATCCGTGAGAGCAAGTTTTTCCAGAATCATATTCGAACCACCTCGTCGTAGCGGGACTTCAGTTCTTCAAGTTTTTCCTTCCAAATGTCGTGCTTTTCGGCTTCGCTATTGCGCTCGTTGATAGCTTCAAGGCTTTCCCAGTCCTGCTTCAGGATCGATACTAATTTGTTAGATATACCCTTGCGCCGGCCCAGTCCGCTCACCGACAATTCTGCCTCGATAAGCTTCATGATTAGTTCTGCCGGCACCCCATGCTTCTCACCCAGCTGATTGAGCAAGATCGCGTCAGGTTCAGAAAAAGCACCGGCATCGTTTTCTATCCAGTCTACAGAACGATCCGGATACACCTCTTCGTAGATCCGGGGCAGGCTGTCGGCCCAGTCGGGCTCATTAGGGTCACGTAGCCACTGTTGCCGAATCGCCTGCAGCTCCTCAACTTTGATGAGCTCTACGGGGTGTCCGTCGTCGCGAAGCTGTTTCTCGATAGTCAGCAGTTCTTTCACCCAGGCCTGCCGTTGTTTCATCCAATAGGGTCCAGGGATCGGCTTTTTCTCCTTGGTGGAATCATCGTTTATGTCGGTGGCGCGCATGTAGGTGACGCGTCCGGTGCGGCGCTTGTGATTGCGATACTGCGCTTTGTTCTCAGGTCGTGTGGACTCGTACAAACCATTGCGGAAGGCCAGCAATGGCGCCATCCAATCCTCGCCGGTCTGTATCAGACTGTGAAGCGCTTTGTCCTCATTGACTACGGTGCAAGTCCAGCAGCCAAAACGGCTGTTTCCACACGATGGCGTACTCTTGTCGATTACCACAGGACATTCGCCCTGATTGGACCCCTTGTAGAGCTCGAGAAGCTGTCGATTGGTCCCACCCCAGGGACAGGGTCCACTCATCAGGTACTCCCAAACATCATCGGCGCTCCAGTTCTGAATCGGCATATAAGTGAAGGCATTGGGCAGGGAGGTGTGCCGGCTGAGAGCACTACCATCGATTTTGTGGTTCGCTATGACCTGGGCCCGACTGGCGCTTTCTTGGCTTCTTGAGCCCAGTGCAACAATAACCTCGCCAAACTGAGCAACTTTGTCAGTGATAAAGGTATTAACCGGGTCGATCTTCATGCGCTCTGTACACCAACGGAAGGACTGACGTGGAGCAGGGTAACCACGTCCCAAAAGGTTGACCCAGAAGGTCTGATCCAACTTGGGATAGACTGGGTGTGCGCTAAAGGGAAGTCGATCGCGTTGTGCACTTTCATTGATTAGATCAAGGACTCCCTTGATCATGTCGACCACCACCGGCGTTTCTACCAGCGTATCGGAACTGACGACATAGATGTGCTTGTGCCTTTGCTCGGCAGGCATACCCAACAGAGCAGCGTAGATTAGCGAAAGAATCGTCGTGGAGTCTTTGCCACCACTGAACCCGATAATCCAGGGCCGAGAGTCGGCTGCATAAATCGCCCTGATTTCTTCTTGAATCTCCCTTATCGAACGACCTGCAACCACAAGGTCATCGACCAATTCGTCATGGGAGCTATAGATCAACTGTCCTTCCGTCATGAGGAAAATACCTTCTCTACTTCTTCTTCGATCGGGTTCAAAGGAATACCAAGTTGCTGCTTGATGTAGTTTTGCGTAAGTACAACATTCGTTCTCGCTTTGCTGATTCGTCCATGAGCCAGTGCACGGCCCTCCCAATCTGGATTGGCGCGGGCCCAATCGATATCCTTGAGCCTCTTAAGCTTCTTTTTCCACAACGTCTCTCGGGTCTTCAGCAGGTCAGGGCCAATCTGCCCCATCGCTTGTAGCATCACTGCATGAGAGTGAACGTATTGTTCCCTGAGTTCAGCAGTCGAAACGTCTTTTTTTAAAGCAGATTGCCAATCGGGCATGTTGGCAGCCACTTCATTCCAGTAAGAGATCGCCAAGTCTTTTTCTTGGACGCTGATTTCATCGTGATTGCCTTTGCGCAGCAGGGCACGAGTCGCATTTTTGATTGCGCTAAGCGTGAACAGTTTGGTACTGCGGTTGGAAATACTAGACTTTTCGAGTTCGGTAAGGCGGCTGAATACATGTACGTGTTTCTGCATGTGTCGTCCCAACTCCGAAATAGAGTTTCGAACATCGTATAGCGTACTGATGGAGTCGCTCGGGCGCACTGCATGCTTATTGAGATCAGCAAACATCTGCTGGCTACGGGTGAGCCCAGCGTCGATGAAGAACAGGACGGATATATTGTCATGAGCCAATTCAGGGTTGATTTTGATGGCTTCTTCGATGGCCGCCCGGCGGTGCTGGCCATCATTGATCAAAATTTGTGCGCCCATGGGTATAGATAATGCGCCCATGTTTTGTCCAGCCCCCGTATCAGACAGAGGGTCGAAGCTGACGTTACAGTTCACAGAAGCAGTGAGTGACGAAAGCGTATAGTCCATTACATTCTCTACCAGGTAGCTCGCAATCTCCGGGACCCTGGAGCGATTCAAGGAGCGCTGGGCTCTGAGCTCCGGCGGGACATCGTCTTCGTCGAAGCGAAAAAGTGTCGGGATGATGCGCAGCGGGCACATTGCAATGTAGCATGGCCGACCGGCCTGAATACCGCGCACCGCCGGGAAGGTGTGAGTGAAACCACTGTCAGACATGTCCGACTCCGAGTGAGCGTGGAAGTTATCTAGATGATATATGGAAGTTAAAAAAAGTCAAATATGACGTCCATATCTAGGCTTGATTAGCGAATTTTTTCGCCAACCTAGAGAATATGTGCGGGTGTGAGAGTGTTCAGAGGAGGGTAACACGGTGATAAAGCGGCGGCCATTCAATCAAGGTGACATCGAAAGGGCTATTTCCCAGTCACTGGACGGATATCGTAATCTCTGATTTTGAGTTGGTGCAGGTTCAGTAGATAGTCAAGGCGTTCAGCGGAAATGTAGCCCCCTTCGATATCGGATCCCAAGTGCCGGACTAGGGTGGTGTCGAATTCGCACTGCCTTTCATAATCAAGGTGATCTGTCGCAAGGAGTTTAGATTTCATTAGCAGGGGTTGCGGGCGAAAACCGTATACGTAGTCAAAAAAGTCGATGTCCTGTTCTGCTAGCTTGATTTTTATCCGCTCTCTGAGCATGGGTATGGGGCGATCTTCAAAGCCATCGTAGGCCATGAGTGTGACCTTGCCACTGTAGATATGCACTTTGATCAGATCAATATTCTGGAGGTCCCCATATAGCTGTAGGGCGCTGCCAATGTAAACACGCAGAATAGCAGGGCACGCATTCAGGTATTTGGATTGGAAAACTAGGTCGTGATGTGGGGTAAGCACTGAAGCGGGTAGTTGCGCAGCTGCTTCTTCCACCCCACGCAGTATGAGGTCGCCGTCATTGATTGAGAAAAGAAGTTCCCGACCTTGGCTACGCGCTATCTGGTACTGCCCGAAGTGATACCGGATGTCCTTGCGTAGTGACTCCAACATTCGACTATATGCCTTGCGCTTACCGAAGTGTTCAAGGGCGAGGTACACTAGGAGGTCATTGATTCGAGTTCTCTCGGCGACCACCAGGTCAGCCTCGTCAAACTGTTCACGGCAGATTGCCAAGGCCTTGTTATGTGAGCCAAAGAGCTGGCATAACGCATCGGAAAACTCGAACTCCTCCGCCACCGCAATCCTACCCCTGTCGAGACAGCATTGCCAAAAATCCTTGAGTAAGTCGATGTTCTTCTCAATCTTGGATTTTGAAATAGTCCGCGTCTTAGTCGGAGGAGTGCGGCGGGAAATCTGTTGCCAGACGATTTGCGTGCGTTGCCGCTCGCTGAGGTAGAATTGTTGTGCTTTCTTGTCTTTGAACACTAGAAAAAGCCCGGGGCCTGCGGCAACCGCTTCCTCTTTCAGCGAGCGCTCAATGAATCCGCGCAACTCGGCCTGAAAATAGTATTTCTGAAAGGTGTTGGCTTTGGTTATGACGCCATCCTTATAGGGTCTGAAACGACTGGTGATGGCGTCGTTGCCCAACATAGCGGACACCGCCAAGATTGTATTGGTCAAAGAATACGCTCTAACCAACGTTTGCTCGCGTTCCTCGATATCTTCAATGACATTTATCACGTAGCCCAGGTTCACCACATCACAGGGCTCAACCTCAACGTCTGGTCTGTAGGCTGGATCCCACCCGATACAGTCAATGTCTCGCGCTTCTAACTCTCGGAGATCGTCCCCTTTGCCGCAACCATAGTCCAGGATAGAGTACTTTCCATTGAGATAGCCTGCCTTGGCGAGCGCCAACATTGGTACGCTGAGGTTGTCCCGACTGATGGCTGTCTTATGCCGCTGAACTTTCTCGACTTCAGTAATCGGTGTTGATTCGGTGGCCGGAGGAGAGGGGAGGAGGCGGCCAGCCTCGTCAAGGAAATACCCGGTGCGTCTTATGGCCCGATGCCAGCCTTCGCGAGTCCCAATGAGCTTCGATTTTTCGTATAGACCAAGCTGCTGCCCTTCAAAGGTAAAGCGACGGAACGCGGGGATATTTGGATCATCTGGATGAAGAAATAGCTCACGCCGATGGAGGATCGGTGGGTTCTCGGAATCTGCGTAGGATGCTGTCCGTCTGGTTCTTTGAGCAAGGTCGACCGTGTGGCTGGTCTGTAAGGAAGGGTATGGGTACTCCTGAAAATCTGGATAGTGAAGATAGGAGAGGCGAAAATCCCGCTTAGCAAACTTGATGATGTTCCACTGGTCTTGTGCGATATTCAGTGCGCTCGCTATCTTGAGCACAAATTTATGCAACTCTTCATCAACATGGTTCAACCCACTGACGTGCAAGTAGATAGCTTCGGGCAGCACTTTCCCGAAACCGATGGACTTTATACAAGTCTGATAGACGGTAAATTTCATTATCGTATGATCAACGGTGATACTCCCAGCTTGGGCACCTCAGAATTTGACCCAAGAGTTGCGCCCTAGCCCACAAGTAGCCGATGGTCATATCTTGGCGAAACCGCCAAAATAACCATCTAAAGTAGACCACTTCTAGCTATCCTAACGGACAGAGATAGGCAGAGGAAATGCAAATTTCTAGGACCGAAAGGTGTCTAGCAAACGCGTGGTAATTCATAGAACCCTGACGAGGAATACAAGATGAAGAGCCCCAAGAAAGTCCAGTTCAAGAGTATTGCTGCTTTGTATCCATTGAACGCTAGCAAAGCTCAGGAGTTGATAGACATGGAGTCCTGGCTAAAGACGCTTCGCGATGGTGGTATCACCGTTCGCGCGAATGGGTCACATGAGGAGTATGGCACCTTGGTGCACCATCAGATAGTTGAGTCATCAACAGCTAGCGAGAATCTTTTTGTCCTGGCTAGGGGGGTAGCGCGTGACGCGCTGTCCCCGCGATACAAGAAGTGGAATGCAAATCTTTGGAAGGCTTCAAAGCCAGAGATTTCTCGGAAGCAGTATCGCGCCCACTTGGCATCTGAGTTCGACAATGACAATCGGGACTTGAACGGCGTGCTTGCGTTGTTGAATGAGGAAGATCCCTTCTGTGGAGTGATTTCAACGTTGCCAAAGACAGTTGGGAAGTACTTTGATGTAGCCAGCGATTTGGCCGATCTGGACCGCTTGTGGACTGACAACTTTCAACAGCTGTTTGATAAAAAACTGAGCGATAGGGTTTTTGACTATATCGAGGGAGACCGCAACGAGTGGATGGTCACCCGAGACGAAGACGCCTCGAGTGAATTCTCCGGGTTGCTGTCAGGCGTAGAAGTTGCCCTTTCTGGAGCACTGAATTTCAAGAATGTGGAGGAAAGTATGGAGAATATTCTTGA
>TARA_R110002094_G_scaffold212005_1_pt1 | contig 14567 bp, 12 predicted proteins | sample TARA_R110002094 | Tara Oceans TARA_R110002094 (sample SAMEA4397409) | marine metagenome | biome: Polar Biome; feature: [MIX] marine epipelagic wind mixed layer (ENVO:01000061); material: water (ENVO:00002006), including particulate matter (ENVO:01000060) such as... | depth 10-100 m
CATAAACCGCCTTCTTGTTCCAATAGGCGATCCGAGCGATCTGCACAGGCAGGGTGAACACTAAATGGAAGTATTCCACCGGCAGCAAGTCTTTAGCACGCGCTGCCATCCAGTCCCGCGCTGCTGGTCCTTGGCATTTGGGGCAGTGCCGGTTCTTGCACGAGTTATACGCAATATGCTGGTGGTTGCACTTGGCGCAGCCTGCCACATGCCCGCCGAGCGCCTCGGTTCGGCAGGCTTCAATTGACGACATCACTTTTAGCTGGCTGAGGTTAACATGACCCTCATTGGCCCGCCGCCACGCGGGGCCGTGTGCACGAAAGATGTCAGCGATTTCCAGCTTTGAGCGAGGCAATGGCCCCGAGTATCATTCAAGCCCTTTTCGAAGCGTGTGATCCTGAAGTTGTGCCAACATCTCATAAGGGCTCACGGTGTCCTTGATCGTCTTCGTCGCCACATGGGTATATTGGGCAGTGGTCGTCAGCTTGGCGTGACCCAACAAAACCTGGATCACTCGGACATCGGTGTTGGCTTCCAACAAATGCGTGGCGAAGCTGTGCCGCAAAGTGTGCAGCGTTGCGATCTTCTTGATGCCCGCCATATGCTTGGCCGACGTAAAGGCACGGTTCAATTGCCGCGATGAGATCGGATTGATTTCGGGCTTTCCGGGAAAGAGCCACCCCTCGGGTCGCGCCTCAAGCCAATAGTCTCGCAGCAGGTTCAGCAGCCCCGGCGACAACATCACTTTGCGATCTTTCCCGCCTTTGCCATGATCGACATGGATCAGCATGCGGTCACTATCGATGTCACTGACCTTCAAATTACAGACCTCGGACGCGCGTAAACCTGCACCATAGGAAATGCTGAGCGCGGCGCGATACTTGAGACCCGGTCCCGGCGTCGCCATCAAAAGACTTGAGACCTCCTCAACACTGAACACAACGGGCAGCTTCCTTGGCTGGGTCCGAAACTGCATGAAACGCTTCATGTCTTCACGCCCGCAGGTCATGCCAAAAAAGAAACGCAGCGCAATAATGCGGGTATTGAATGTCGACGCCGTCACGCCCGTGTCCGTCATATGCAGCTGATAGCCCCGAAGCTCTTCGGCGGTGGCTGTGTCGGGTGACCGCTTCAGAAACTTCGCAAAATCCTTGATGGCGCGAATATGGGACTTCTGGGCCTTATCGCCCATCCCTCGGATACGCATGTCTTCCAGCATCCGCTCGCGCAGCGGGGTCATCTTCTCCTGTGTCATGGAAACCTCCTGTTTGACGTTGAGAAGCCTCAACCGTCAGACAGGTTCGTCAGATATCAAAATGCGCGGCGCTCATGCTAACCCGCTACACCCGCAGCAACCACCATTGCCGCGCTAGCGGCTTCGTCCTCGGGCCGCGAATGACGCTTGACCGACTGCTCAAACAACAGTTGCTGCGCCGCATTCGAGGTCGGCCGTGAGCCCAGAGTACCGATCAAGTCAACGCTTCCTCTAGGGATGTTTGGAGGATATCGAGACCTTCATCGACAAGATCAGGTGATGCGGAAAGCGGGACCAGCAGGCGGATTACGTTGCGCGAAGGGCCAGCAGTGAGAAGGATAAGCCCGTTGTGCAGAGCTTTTTTAACAATTTTTGCGGTTAGGTCACCATTGGGTTCGCGACTATTGCGATCGGTCACAATTTCGATGGCATTCATGCAACCGAGCGCGCGCACATCGCCGATGCAGTCAAAGGAGTTCCGCTGCGCCATTTTTCGCAACCGAGTGTCGATCTGGATCCCCATATTGAGGCCGTATCGTAATAAGTTTTCCTGTTCGATCACATCCAGAACAGCAAGGGCCGCAGCGCAGGCAATAGGATTACCGCCGAATGTTCCGCCTAAGCCGCCCGGAGGAACGGTGTCGATGATCTCGGCTTTCCCAACAATGCCTGAAATGGGCAACCCACCGCCAATGCTTTTGCCGATGCACGTTAGATCGGGACTAATCCCATAATGTTCCATCGCGAACATTTTGCCGGTCCGGCCCATGCCGGTTTGAATCTCATCGGCGACCAGAACGATGCCATGCTCGTCACAAAGTGCGCGTAGGTAGTCAAGGAATTCAGGGGTGGCAATGTTATAGCCACCTTCGCCCTGCACTGGTTCAAAGAACATGGCGGCAATTTGATTGGGCGGACAGTCGCTGCGAAACAAGGTTTCAAACGCTCGTTTGGTGTCTTCCAACGTGACATTGTGGAAGTCATCAGGGAACGGCAGGCGATAGATTTCACCGGGGAACGGACCGAACCCCTCCTTGAACGGAACCATGCGTGCGCTCAATGCCATCCCCATGTAAGATCGCCCATGATAGCCATTTGTGAACGTGATCAACGCGGGGCGGCGCGTGTAATACCGCGCAATCTTGATGGCGTTTTCAACGGCCTCTCCACCGGCCGAAAAGAACAGAGATTTTTTCGCGAATTCACCCGGTAGCAACGCATTTAACCGCTCTGCCAGTTCAATATAGGATCTATATGGCGTAACTTGAAAACAGGTGTGGGTCAGGTGATCAAGCTGGTCTTTGATGGCCGCCACCACCCGATCATTGCGATGGCCCACATTCTGACAGCCAATGCCGCCACAAAAGTCGATGTATCTTTTGCCTTCAACATCCCAAACTTCGGCGTTTTCGGCCCGGTCAGCCACGAATGTCGAAGAAAAGGCAATCGCACGCCCTACAGCCTTATCGCGTCGTTCCTCAAATTCTCGATTGGTCATCATGAATCCACTCACAGCTCTGCTTCTGTTGGATTATGCATAATTCGTTGCCTTTGTATCTGCTTTCCAAAGGTCACCAGACGGAGTAGGCATCCAATCTTTGAAGATTTGGGACAAATCATGGCGCAAAATGCCACCATTTATAAAGTTGAACTCTCGGTCTCCGACATGGATCGTCACTATTATGAGACCCATAAACTGACCGTTGCTAAGCATGCCTCAGAGACGGATGAACGGCTGATGGTGCGCATTGTCGCTTTTGCGCTAAATGCCCATGAGCATTTGGAAATGACGAAAGGCCTTTCAACGGATGACGAGCCAGACATTTGGCAGAAAAGCCTGAGCGGAGAGCTTGATGTGTGGGTGGCCCTGGGACTTCCAAGCGAGAAGGTGATGCGTCAATCTTGTGGCAAAGCCGACAAGGTGATTGTCTATCCCTATGGCGGCAGGACTGCCGATATGTGGTGGGATAAGATCAAAAACAGCACCACCCGTTTTGATAATCTTCATGTGATAAATTTTTCCGAGACCGACACAGGCGCACTGGCAAAACTGGCAAGCCGCGCGATGAAGCTCCAGATCAATATTCAGGACGGCGATGTGATGGTCAGTATTGATGATAGCGTCGTTTACGTTACCCCCGTAAAATGGAAGAGTGCTGCGTAATTCACGGTTGCCCGCTGCAAAGACGGACTTGAGTTGCTCAGTGGTTGCCACCTCAACCAGATGTGACTCGCCAATGTCCGCATCGGGTAAGCTGCACCGCAGCGCCGAACCCTGTGACCAACGGCAGCTTTAGGCCGTTCACACCGCTCAAAGTAGGCACGATTGAGGCGATGCTGCGATGCATCCGATGACTGCAAAGAACCCATACATAAATGAAAGCCAACATTCGCTTATGCTTCGAGCTCCGGACAAATTATCCGATAATGGCTAGGCCGCCGCGCGTCGGTCGATCTGATGCCTTGTCACAGCTTTTGCATTGCGGACATTCTGCATGGCGCAGCATTTTGTTGGCTTCATCGTCGGTCTACGGGACAAAGCGACCTTAGCAATCCAAATTTGTTGACAAATAATCTCCAAACAGGATGCTCATTCTACTCAGCTTGGGGAAAGCAATGAATTTTCAGGAACAGTGTCAGCAATTGCTCGACCGATACGTATCCTACTACCGTGAGCGCGACGCGGCTGGCTGTGCATCTGTGTATAGCTTTGAGGCAGAGATGTATTCGCCTTTCGGCCCACCAGCAATTGGACGCCGAGCTATCGAGGCGGCACACAAGGAATGGGTTGAAGAGGGAGCAGACGGCAAGCAAATCAACGTCTTAAGTGCTGGAAGTAGTGGTGACCTTGGATGGTGCATTGCCAACTTCAGCGAAGGATCAACTGGCAGCGGTTCGTCGTTGAACATCCTTGCCCGTCAACCCGATGGGAGCTGGGCTATAACGCATTGCAGCTTGAACGAAGCTTAGCCCTTGATGAAGGTCAAGTTGTTATAGGTGGAATACTGAGGGTTTGGGCCGTAACGCCCATTTTAAAATAGTTGCACTTCCATCACACTCGCCAATCTCCGCCGCGTGCTTCCACAGTGCTTCCACGGCTGAAACGCCAACGCAAAAAGCCCCACATAAGTGGGGCATAACGTATTGATATTTTTGGTATAACTTGGTTGCGGGAGTAGGATTTGAACCTACGATCTTCAGGAACGTAGGTGCCTGATCCCTGCAACCTCTTTCTGCGAGGCCAAAGGCCGCCAGCCAGCGACCTACTATTGGTTTGGACTGAAAGGTGACGAGGAATGCCCGCCCTTTGCGTTTGCAGGGCTTTGGACAATCTCACACTTTGAAGGGCCAGACGGCAAAGACAAGTGTCCCGCCTATACCATGATCACCACATCAGCGAATGAGATTGTGAAGCCCGTCCACCCGGATCGCATGCCCGTAATTCTAACACCTGACAAATATGAGCAGTGGTTGACCGGGGAACCAAGTGACGCTCAAGAACTACTACGCCCATATCCAGCCGATCAGATGGAAGTGTTTAAGTCTGGGGAGATGAAAAATCAGACGCGACGGGGTAGGGTGACACTACGTCAGTTGGTCCATTTTAAGGGCGGTTACATGGTTACAAAAGTGCCTTTAAGGCATTGATTTATATGACGTCAAGTAGAATTCGAGCCTCTCACGACCCACCATTCACCAAACGCTGTATATTGTTCGCACTGCTTGCCTGATTGTTGGCCCGGCCGACGCCCGTCCACTTTTCCGCCAGTTCGGGTCAGAAGTTCGAGCCTCTCACCAAACCAAATTCGCTCCGTCTTTTGGTGCATCGTATGGAAATCCAAAGGGACTGATTGATCCACAAGGTTTGTCTCAAACGCGCTGTGATCCTCTGAAACTAAATACATGCACTAAGTCGCATGACATGTTAGCCAAACTTGGTTACGTATACGGTGCATCCGATTTAATAATTCGCGGAGTTTCTAAGCATGTCGTTGATGGGTCGATTTTTCTATAAATCACGCAAATTCTATGATGATGATTTTGACTGGGATACCTACACCGCCGATTCATATGAACGCAGGTTGGTTGGGGTTGTGGAACGTGACAATCAAGCTGTGGCCAAAACTGGCGAGTTAAGCTTTGATGAGGTCAGCGGGCACGTCGCAAGTGCGGGCCGGCCCATTCACCCCAATCAACAAGCAATTCTAGAGGCAATTGGTCAGCTAAAGCCTGCATCGGTCCACGAGGTTGGATGTGGCGCTGGGGATCATCTTGCCAATGGAAAGGCATTGTTCCCAAAGATTGCCTTTTCTGGGGCTGACCGGGGCCAGACGCAGCTTGACCTTGCCGCCAGCCGACACCCAGAATTGGCCAAAGACCTGTCATTACAAGACATTACGATGCCTTTGTCCCGTCATTGGCCGCGCGCAGATATGGTCTATAGTCAGACCGTATTGATGCACATCCACACAGCGGTCAGTCATTTTGTCGGCTTGGCGAATATGGTCAATACAGCGAACAAGTTTGTTCTGATCATGGAAAACCAGCAGTGCCATAACTTTGTCCGCGATATTGATAACCTCTGGAGGGGCGGGCATTTTAATTGGGACGACCTGCATATGTACCGGTTAGATGGGGCAACCGGCGCGCGTACCATTTTGCTGTCGAATGAGGCTCAGGATTATCCTGTTCTGACCAGCGACGCGCAATTGCGCGCGGGCCTCAAGCCATCGCAACGGCGTCTCAAACGGGCAGATGAGGACAGTGCCCGGGGCCTATTCGGAATGCCACGTGGTTGAGTGGCGGCGCTATGTCTGAATGCATTTGAGCCCGCCTACCAGGTTTTGGACCTGCTCCGATTGTGCCCCCGTCACACCCAAATGACCAATTCTGCGTCGTGGCGCACAGCGTCTTTGCGTTGCTTTGTGACAGGGGACTGTTAGCTTTGTCCGAGAAAATGACTGGAGCAATTCAAAACTGGAGCAAGTCAAAATGAGCTGGAACCCCGCCCTCGAACCTCATTGCCCAACCGGTGATACTGTCGACGCCATTGAAACCGTGATCGTGCCACGCGCACGTGATTTGGGCGGCTTCGAAGTACGCCGCGCTTTGCCCGCGCCAAAACGACAGATGGTAGGGCCGTTCATATTCTTTGACCAAATGGGCCCTGCCGAATTTCTGACCGGCAAGGGCATTGATGTGCGTCCGCATCCGCATATTGGTCTTGCGACCGTTTCGTATCTCTACAAGGGCAAAATACATCACCGTGACAGCCTTGGAACGGATCAATGGATTGAACCGGGCGCGGTAAACTGGATGGTGGCGGGCCACGGCATCACCCATTCAGAGCGCGCAGATGGTGATGTGATCAAGCAACCCCATAGCTTGTTTGGGATTCAGACCTGGGTGGCGTTGCCGCAAAAGGACGAGGACTCTGGTGCCATGTTTGAACATGCCCGAAAAGATAGCCTGCCGATGCTGGAGGGTGAGGGCAAACAGGTGCGCCTGATACTTGGCAACGCTTACGGCGAGACGGCTCCGGTCAAGGTCTTTTCTGAAACCTTCTATGCCGATGCGCTGCTTGAAGCAGGGGCGAGCATCCCGATGCCGGACAACCACGAGGATCGCGGGCTTTATGTGATCAGTGGCGACGTCACCGTGTCTGGCCAGCGCTTTGAAGCGGGTCAGATGTTGGTGTTTCGCCCCGGCGACCAGATCAGCGCCAAGGCGGGCGATCAGGGCGCGCGGATCATGCTGTTGGGCGGTGCCACCATGGACGGTCCGCGCCATATCTGGTGGAATTTTGTGGCCTCGTCCAAAGACCGCATTGACGCCGCAAAAGAGGCATGGCGCGCGGGTGATTGGGCGCATGGGCGATTCAAATTACCCCCCGGTGATGATCAGGATTTTATAGAGGCACCAAAAAGGTAACACCCACAACGCGTTCATTCAGCCCGGTGAATTCAATGGGTGGCCAAGCGATCAGCGGCTGTGTTTCAAAGCGTTTCGGGAAATACCTGAGACACACAGTATCGCCAATGTCCCGAGAGCGCGAAGCGTGGCAGGGTATTGGCGATTCAACGTTTTCCCGAAACGCTATAGGGTCCAAAGCGCTACTTTTTGCAATGATGGAAAAAAACCACCTTCCGCCTCGCATGACGCTTGACGCGGCAAACCATGCGCCATATTAGGACCGAACGTTCGGACCTGTCCGGACGCGCAGTGGGCGGTTGTAGCTCAGCTGGTTAGAGTACCGGCCTGTCACGCCGGGGGTCGCGGGTTCGAGCCCCGTCAACCGCGCCATCACTGCTTGAAAGAGGTCCGCTTTTGCGGGCCTTTTTTTGTCTCTGGAGCCAGGTTCAGGCTGACCAATTCGCAAACACGTCATAGCCTTCTGCCGTGGGCGCATCTGCAAGGTGATCCTTGAAGTTTGCCCATAAGGCCTGCACGGCTTGCGCGTTGGCCTCCGACGTCTCACGGCTTTCGACAAGTGACACAACACAGCCTTTGCCGTCGTCGCCGATCATGTTGATGAACGAGTGCACGCCGGGTAGTGCCATGATTTTCGGCTTTAATTTTTCTGTCAGCGCTTTGGCTTCATTCACGGAATCCGGTTTGATCTGATAATGCGTTACTCTTGCAAACATGTAGATTTCCTTTCATTCCCGACAACCGAAATTGGCCCCGGTGGGAAATACTAACACAAAAACTGCGAAAATTGGGGGATTTCGGAACCTGCGGCGAAAGCGGGCGTGCTGCGTAGCTGTGTAAGATGCTGGCTGCGGCATGCCGCGCGCAACTGACAAATGCTATTGACGGCTTTGGTCTGTTGGCCTATCCCGCCTCACATCGCGCGGTTGTAGCTCAGCTGGTTAGAGTACCGGCCTGTCACGCCGGGGGTCGCGGGTTCGAGCCCCGTCAACCGCGCCACTTTTCCATTGAAATACATAACGATGTCTGGATATCTGCTTGTCCATGACGATCTAGTTGCGCAGAAAATCCAACAGTGCCGCCGCCGTTTCATCCGGATATTGATCTACAAAGAAATGCCCGCCGGGGATCGGGGCAGAGGTGATGTCGGTCAGACGCTCCGCCCATGTTTCGGCAACGTCATAGGCCCGGCCCATTGCACCATCCGCGCCCCACATCACCAGCGCAGGGCAAGTGATGCGGCGCGCCAGATCGGCGGCGTCGTGGTCGAAGTCATAGGCGAGGGCGGCGCGGTAGTCTTCGCACATGCCGCGGATCGTACCGGGATCGCGCCACGCGGTGCGGTAGGCGGTGAGGGCCGCTGGTGCGAAATCAGAAAGCTGTGCAGACCCCCAGCCCAACAGGCAACTCTCATAGTAAGCATCGGGGTCGTGGGCGATCATGGTTTCGGGAAACGGGCTTGGTTGAGCCAGAAAGAACCAGTGGTAATAGGCCTTAGCGACATGGCGGGTCAGCTCATTGAGCAACAAATGCGTGGGAACGATGTCCATCACTGTAAGGGTCTGCACAGCCGATGGTGCGTCAAGGGCCAGACGATGCGCCGTCCGCGCGCCCCGGTCGTGGCCGATGAGATGGAATTGATCGAACCCCAAGTGCTGCATCAGGGCAAGTTGGTCAGCGGCCATGGCCCGAAAGCTATAATTTTCAGTGCCTTGCGGTTTACTGCTCGCGCCATAGCCGCGCAAGTCGGGAGCGATGACAGTGAAATGCGCGGCCAGCTTTGGGGCGACGGCGTGCCACATCATATGGGTTTGCGGAAAGCCGTGCAGCAAAAAAAAGCCGTGCAGCAAAAAGCAGTGGCGGGCCGGAGCCGCCACGCGCATAGGCGATCTCAAGGCCGTTCACGTCCGCTGTGTCTAAAGTGAAACCGGGGATTGTCATCATGTGCCGCCCTTTGTGGCAAGTTGCAGGGTGGGCAATGCGCCCACCTGCTGCATTACGTTAACGCATCCAAGATCCGCGCCCAACTGCGGATGCCTTTGTGGAAACTCTCCATGTCGTATTTTTCATTGGGCGAATGGATCGCATCATCGTCTTTGCCAAAACCGACCAGCATCGGCTCGGTGCCAAGGATGTTCTGGAAATAGCCCGCAATCGGGATTGAACCGCCGCACCCGATATAGGCGGCCGGGATGTTCCATTCGTTAGACAACGCTTGGCGGGCGGCCTCAAACATTGCGCCGCTGCTGTCAGCACCGGATGCGGGGCTGGCCCCATGTGGGGCAAATTCGACAGCGCAATCGGCGGGCAGGGCGTTCTCAACCATCTTGCGGAAATTTTCGCGGATGGCGTGGGGGTCTTGGGTGCCGACAAGGCGGAAACTGATCTTGGCGTGCGCCTTGGAGGGCAGGACGGTTTTGAACCCGTCGCCGGTATAGCCGCCCCAGATCCCGTTCACCTCGCAGGTGGGCCGCGACCAGATCATTTCGAGCGGTGTGCGATCCTTTTCACCGGCAGGTACGCTCAGGCCCACATCGCCAAGGAATGTCGCGTGGTCAAAGGCAAGGCCCTGCCACTGTGCCTCAAGCGCGTCCGACAGTTCCGGCACACCATCGTAAAAACCCGGTACCGTGATGCGGCCCGTCTCATCATGCAGCGATGCGATGATGCGCGACAGCACGCGGATGGGGTTCATCGCAATGCCGCCGTACATGCCCGAATGCAGATCGAGCGCGGGGCCGGTGATGGTCAATTCCTCGCCCAGCAGCCCGCGCAACATGGTCACGATCGCCGGCGTCTTGGATTCGAACAATCCGGTGTCACAGATCAGCGCGATGTCGGTTTTCAACTCGGCCGCGTTTTCTTTCATGAACGGGACCAACGATGGCGATCCGCTTTCTTCTTCGCCTTCAAGGAAAAAGGTGATCCGGCAAGGCCAACAGCCTTTGACGGCCTTCCATGCGCGTAAGGCTTCGATAAAGGTCATCAACTGGCCTTTGTCGTCTGCGGCACCTCGGGCGCGGATCACGCGGCCTTTGGGCGTGTCCTGAACCTCAGGATCGAACGGGTCTCGGTCCCAAAGCGCAAGCGGATCAACAGGTTGCACGTCATAGTGGCCGTAAAACAGCACGTGCGGCCCGGTGTCGCCCACATGCCCCACCACCATCGGATGCCCCGCTGTAGGGCGTTTGGTCGCATCGACCCCAAGGGCTGTCAAATCCGCAACCAACCAATCCGCAGCGCGGTCGCAATCGGCCTTGAACGCGGGATCGGTTGAGATCGACGGAATGCGCAGCAGGTCGAGCAAACGGTCCGTGGCGGCGGGCAAATCGGCGTCAATCCGGGCGAGAACATCATCAAGTGACATGGGGGGCTTTCCTTTGATCAAGGGGCAATTGGTCTTTGGCCAGACCGTATCAGCCAGCAAAGTCTTGTCTAGGGTCTGAACTCAAGTCAGACTGCAGTGGGGCGGCTGGCCCATCTGCCGACCAAAAGCGCGATGGCGGCCACCGCGCCAAAGCCGGTGACAAGGCCCCCAACACCCCCGGTAAAGCTTGCGCTGATTACAAATCCGATAGGGATCGACACGGCGGTTGCCAATGACCCCACCACAGCGGCCCCAAGGCCTGCCATTTTACCCAAAGGTTCCATCGCCAAGGCGTTGAGATTACCAAACAGCAACCCCATGCCGAAAAAGGTGCTAACGACCCAGGTCATGAACAAGACAAAGGGTGGCAGGCCATCCCAAAGGGTCACAACACCCATAAAGAGCGCCGCCACGATGATCACCCAAATCAGCGCGAGATTGGACAAAAATTTCATGCCCATCCGTTCGACCAAGGCGGAGTTCAGGATGGATGCGGCCCCGATTGAGAGGGCCGCCACTGCAAACCACAGGGCAAAGGCGTCGCCCTTGTCATAGCTGCCTTGGAAAATCTGTTGGGCAAGGCTGAGATAGGCCAGAAACGGGCCAAAGATCAGACCCGCTGAGATGGTATACCCCAGTGCCGCAGGCGTGCGGCAGATGATCACAATACCTTGCCAAATCCCCTTGAGCGAAAATGTACGCCGGTCCGAGATGGCCAGCGTTTCTGGCTGGCGCAGGCCAAACCACGTCCAGCTGACAGCGGCCATGGCCAGCAACAGTATAAAGGTCGCGCGCCATCCAGACAGCGCAATCACCACCTGACCGATTGCCGGTGCCACGGCAGGCACAATGATGAAAACCGCCATGACAAATGACATGATGCGCGCCATCGCCCGCCCCGCGAACCCGTCGCGTACGATGGCCACGGCAATGATGCGAGGCCCGGCCATACCCAACCCCTGCAACACCCGGCCCAAAAGCAACATCTCAAAGCTGGCTGCGAACAACGACATCACAGAGCCGACACAAAACAGCGCATAGCTGGCGTGGATCACCGGACGGCGACCATAACAATCAGACAGGGGTCCAACGACAAGCTGACCCACCGCAAAGCCTGCAAAGAGGACCGAAATAACCAGATGCCCGGCGTTGGGGTCGCTTTGCCCCAGATCGGTGGCGATCAGACCGAGACCGGGCAACATCACGTCGGTGGTCATCGCAACCAATGATATCATGAAGGCGATGAGGATAATGAATTCGGTCCGCGACATGCGCACATCTTGATTTTTGGTCATGCTGCCCTTTGCCGCAATCATGGTGCCTGCGCAACGGCGAAAAAGTCAGCCCTTGCTGCACACCAGCGCAAAACCAGCCACCACCAATGCGCAATCACCGATTTATGGCAGGCTCAGCCCATGATCGGACCACGCTGCGTACCCCAGAACCAAATTGGGTTCTGTGACTATGATCCCCAAATAAACGATGGGCAGGCTTGCCTGTCACAAAAGCGAAATTTCGGCGGTGGCGGCCACGGACAGCCCTGCACATATGATCACCGTGGGCAGCTTGCTGTCAGAGGTTGGGAATGCCAGCATGCCAATGGTTGCAAAGCCATAGCCCGCTGCCTCCAGGCCCGTCAAAAGACCCGCCGAAAAGAGACTGAGAGAATGCGTCATGGAACCCTATTTCCCTGTGACCGATTCTAATTGTTTAAAAGCGCGATATATGTGGCCAGACTTATCCGGTTCATCAAATTTATTTTGTGCGAAAATGACTGATTAAAACCGCAGGTATTGGGGAAAGGCTGCACCAAACCGCCCAATCGCGAACGTCAGGTAATCCATACCCCGCACCTGCATTGGTCCTCTGGGCTTGATCCAGATCAAGGCTGCGACATTGCGTGCCGCTATAAAGCATTGAACGCAAGCGGCGCTTTCTATAGTTATTCTAAGAATAGAATGTGAATGCGGGGACCCTTGCCGTTTTCATGACTGCCAGATGGAGAGGCGCAATGGACTACTCAGACAAGATTGATGAGGCGATTGCGCGCCTGCATGACGAAGGTCGTTACCGGACTTTCATCGACATTGAGCGGCGCAATGGCCATTTTCCACATGCGGTCTGGACCCGGCCAGATGGGTCCGAACAGGACATCACCGTGTGGTGTGGCAATGATTATCTCGGCATGGGCCAAAACCCGGTTGTGATTGAGGCCATGCAAGAGGCGTTAAAGGCGACCGGTGCGGGGTCCGGCGGCACACGTAACATTTCGGGCACCACCGTGTATCACAAACGCCTTGAGACAGAATTGGCCGATTTGCATGGCAAGCAAGCCGCATTGTTGTTCACATCAGCCTATATCGCCAACGACGCAACGCTGTCGACACTTCCAAAACTGTTCCCCGGTTTGATCATCTATTCCGACGCGTTGAACCATGCATCGATGATCGAAGGCGTGCGCCGCAATGGCGGGGCCAAGCGGATTTTCCGGCACAATGACGTGGAGCACCTGCGTGAACTTTTGGCCGCCGACGATCCGGCAGCACCCAAACTGATTGCGTTTGAATCGATCTATTCGATGGATGGCGATTTTGGCCCGATTGAGGCGATCTGTGATCTGGCAGATGAATTCAATGCATTGACCTATATCGACGAAGTTCACGCTGTTGGTCTTTATGGCCCGCGCGGGGCAGGGGTCGCGGAACGCGATCGCCTGATGCACCGTCTGGACATCATCAACGGCACATTGGCCAAGGCGTATGGCGTGATGGGCGGGTATATCGCCGCATCTGCGAAAATGTGTGATGCGATCCGGTCCTATGCACCGGGATTCATCTTTACCACGTCTTTGCCGCCCGCAGTTGCCGCAGGGGCCGCCGCCTCGGTGGCGTTTCTGAAACGGGCACCAGAACTGCGCGAACAACATCAGCAACAGGCCAAAGCGCTTAAGCTCCGGCTCAAGGGGTTGGGCCTGCCGATCATTGATCACGGATCGCACATCGTGCCGGTGATGGTGGGCAATCCTGTCCATACGCAATTGCTGTCAGATATGTTGTTGCAAGATTACGGTATTTACGCCCAGCCGATCAATTTCCCCACGGTACCGCGTGGCACAGAACGGCTGCGCTTTACGCCGTCACCGGTGCATGGACCCAAGGAAATGGATGCGCTGGTGCATGCGATGGACGGGCTATGGTCACATTGTGCGCTGAATCGCGCCGAGGCCGCAGGGTAGAACGTTAACATTCGTAATTTCCGTTGCCTTATGTTACTATTACAACAAGAACAGGCCAAACCCGAATCAACTGTTTGATTTAGGTTAAGGCTGCAGGCAAGTGGAATGACGGGGCATTTGGGTATGATCGGGCGTTGGTCCTCCAAGATCGCTGTGGAAAAGGCTGTCGAACCGAAGGGGTTTGATGCTTTTGAATTGCGTCTTGGTGATGTGATGCGGGGCGAACGCGCGACGTTGGGCAAATCCTTGCTCGATGTACAGCGCGAACTGCGCATCAAGGCTTCCTACATTGCTGCAATCGAAAATTGTGATCCTGACGCTTTTGACACGCCGGGCTTTATCGCCGGATATGTGCGGTCCTATGCGCGTTACCTGACCATGGACCCGGACAAGGCATTTGCCGCGTTCTGTACCGAATCCGGTTTTGCCGTGGCGCACGGCATGTCTGCCGAAGCCTCCGTGATCAAAAAACCCAGCTTTGAAGAGCGCAAAAAACGTCCCTCAGAAGAAAACCTTTTTGCCCGCCCCAACACGCCCTTCACCCCGGTCGGTGACAGCATCCTCAGCCGCATCGAACCCGGTGCCGTTGGATCGATGTTGGTGCTGGTGGCCTTGATCGGTGCCATTGGTTATGGCGGCTGGAGCGTGCTGAAAGAAGTGCAGCGCGTGCAGGTGACCCCGGTGGATCAAACGCCCGTTGTGCTGTCAGATCTTGACCCGCTAGAAGGCGCATTGGCCACGGCACCTGATGACACAGGTACATCTGCGGCACCGCGTGT
>TARA_R110002094_G_scaffold5874_4_pt1 | contig 14264 bp, 11 predicted proteins | sample TARA_R110002094 | Tara Oceans TARA_R110002094 (sample SAMEA4397409) | marine metagenome | biome: Polar Biome; feature: [MIX] marine epipelagic wind mixed layer (ENVO:01000061); material: water (ENVO:00002006), including particulate matter (ENVO:01000060) such as... | depth 10-100 m
ACCAATCCCACTGCAATGCTGCCATAGGAAAGCGCTGGGGTAGACCAGATGGCTGGTATGTTCAGAAGGGGTGCAAGAATGAGTGCGATGCCAATAATCGCCCTTAACATGCGGTCTGCATTTCCCAGATTGGCAGTCATGTCATTATCCTCTTGAGGTTGGTTTCGGTTGGTATGCGTGTCAGTGGCGCGGCATGTCGGTGACAAAGTCACAGTAGTCTGCGCTTAGAGTGACTGAGCCAGTCGGGCAATAGCGTCTGCATCTCGCAACTCGATTTCCCCACGGCTCATGCTCAGCCATCCGCGCCGTTCGAATTCTTTCAGCTGGCGCGAGATCACCTCGCGGGCTGTACCCAGTTCAATCGCAAGCTGCTGATGGGTGAGATGCAGAACGTTTCTTGCGTCCTGAAGCTCAAGCAGTTTTTCGGCGACGCGAATGTCCATGCGCTTGAACGCGATCTCTTCGATCACAAGAAACAGGTCCGTGATCCGCTTTGAATACGCCTCAAAGACAAATGCGCGGAATTCTTTTGATACTGACATCAATTCGTCAAAGGTGTCGCGCGGGATTAGAATCGCCTCGATATCTGTTTCGGCAATGCCTTCGGCAGAATAGTCTTCAAAAGCGAGAAGGCAGGCGGTGGTCAGAACGCAGCTTTCCCCTGCGTGGACCCGGTATAGAACAATCTCCCGACCTGCTTCTGACAATTGCTGGACCCGCACGGTGCCCGATACCATCAACAGAAGGTTTTCAGCCGGGTTGCCGGGGCCGAAAATCTGCGTCCCCTGTTTGAGTTCAACAGACCGCGCCTCCCTGTCCAGAAGCTCAGTTACAGTTTGTGAAAGCCCTGCAAGACCCGGAAATTTTTCCCGCCATGTTGGTTTATTCAGCATCGTCCAATTCCTATTCCCGTGTTTTCTACCTCGGTATTGAGCGCCATTCCTTGATATTTATCAACGGGCCGCTTTTCAATCCATGACAAATCGTCACTGATCTTGGTGGGGGACCGCACACGGGCAGGAAAATATCCGGTGCGGGCATCTTTGTCTATTCTCGTTCGGGAAAAACCCAAGAGGATCACATCGTCAAGCGATTTTTGGACGCGCTACAGGTTTCAATGGCGTTCTCCGAACAAGATTGAGATCGATCAATGGCCCGTCCTTCTGAGCGATTAATCATCGCCACAGTAGGAGAGAGCCGTGGCTGATGTTATCTTCAGAACGCAAGGCGTCACCAAAGTCTATGACACCGGTGACGTGAAAGTCTACGCCTTGGATGGCGTTGATCTTGAGTTGTACAAAAGTGAACTGACTGTCTTGCTGGGCCCGTCTGGCAGCGGGAAATCGACGCTTTTGAACATTCTGGGGGGACTTGATCACGCCACTGAAGGCCGCGTTTGGTTTAAAGATACTGAATTGACTGACATGTCTGATCGGGGTCTGACCACATACCGGCGTGATCATGTGGGGTTTGTCTTTCAGTTCTACAATCTGGTGCCGAGCCTGACCGCACGTGAGAATGTGCAGCTTGTCACCGATGTCGCTTTAGATCCGATGCCCGCTGAAGAGGCGCTGGAACTGGTTGGGCTGAGCAAGCGGATGGATCACTTTCCATCCGAGATGTCAGGTGGCGAACAGCAGCGCGTGGCCATCGCGCGCGCCATCGCAAAACGCCCGGAGATATTGCTATGCGATGAGCCGACAGGCGCGCTGGACAGCACCACGGGGGTGCAAGTGCTGGAGGCGCTGCGCGACATCAATGATCGGTTTGGCACAACCACAGTTGTCATCACCCACAACGCAGAAATTCAACGCATGGCGCATAGGGTGATCTTTTTTCAGGACGGCAAGATCAGTGAAACCCGGGTCAATGACAAACGTCTGGACCCTTCCGAGATTGCATGGTGAGCGGCATGCACGCCATAGACAAGAAACTTTTGCGCGACTTTAAGCGCCTGTGGATACAGGCAGTTGCGATTGCATTGGTGCTGGCATGTGGGGTCGCCATCCTGCTGACCTCGGTTGGGATGTACAAAGCCTTGTCTGAAACACGTGCAGCGTATTATGAGCGCAACCGCTTTGCAGATGTCTTTGCTCATACCACCCGTGCGCCGTTGTCATTGCTCTCAGAGATTGCCCGCATTGACGGTGTAATGAGCGTTGAGGCGCGGATTTCAGGCGACGCAATTCTTGATATTCCGGGGCGGACCAAAACCGCCGTGGGTAAAATCCTGTCCTACCCTGAGACGTCTGATCCGGTGCTGAACGTGCCGCTGCTGGTGGCGGGGCGGTTTCCGGATCCGTCCAGCACCCATGAGGTTGTGGTCAATGCGCCCTTTGCTGAGGCCAGCGGTTTTGAGCCCGGAGACAGTTTTAGCGCCAATCTTAGAGGGCGAAAGCGCAGTCTGACGATTGTTGGCACAGTGCTCTCGCCCGAATTTGTCTATACCATCGGCCCCGGTGCGCTGATGCCTGACAACACGTCCTTTGGCATCATCTGGATGTCTGAGCGCGCAGCGGCGGCGGCCTTCGACATGACTGGCGCGTTCAACGATGTCTCGCTTGCGCTGGCCGCTGGGATGGCGACAGCCCCGGTCATTGATGCGCTCGATGCCTTGTTGGAACCTTTCGGGGGCTTGGGTGCCTATGACCGCACCACGCAGCAGTCCGATGCCTTTTTGGACGCAGAGATCAACCAATTGAAAGGGATGGCGGCGATCCTGCCGCCAATCTTTTTCGGCATCTCCGGTTTTTTGGTCAGCATGGTGATGAGCCGGATCATCGCATTGGAACGCAGTGAGATTGGACTTCTCAAAGCGATTGGATACTCAAACACAGAAATCTGCCTGCACTATCTGATGCTTGCCGCGCTGATTGCAGTGGTTGGCGTGCTCGTCGGTTGGATCGCCGGGACGGCGCTGGCACGCACATTGGCGGCGCAATATGCTAATTTCTTTGATTTTCCCTTTGTTATTTTCCGCGTGTCCTATTGGGTCTATGCTGCAACCGGTCTCGCCGGACTGGCCACCACCAGTCTGGGGGCCGCCCAAGCCGCTCTCAAGGCCGCGCGTCTGGCCCCTGCGATTGCGATGCAGCCCCCTGCCCCGCCGCGCTTCAAACGTTCGTTCATTGATGACGCGATGGCGCGCCTGCGGCTGGCACAGTCTACCGTCATGATCCTGCGCTCTTTGCTCCGTTGGCCGTTGCGCAGTTTTCTGACGTCGCTAGGATTGGCGCTGGCCGTTGCAGCGGTGATCGCTGCCACCTTTATCAATGATGCACTCGACCAGATTGTCGATCTGGCGTTTTATCAGACCAACCGTCAGGACGCGATGCTGCTGTTTGCTGAGGACGTACCGGAAGCAGCACTGGAGGACGTTCGCCATCTGCCCGGTGTGTTGCAGGCCGAAAGCCAACAGTTTCATGCCGCCATCCTGCATCATGGTCATCGCACCAAGCGCGTGGCAATTGAATCGCGTCGCCCCGGCACTGATCTGAGCCGGGTTTTGGACACGCAAGGCAAGCCGCTGGATGTGCCACCGGGCGGCATCGTGCTGTCTCAGCGGCTGGCGGCGCATCTTGACGTGCAAAGCGGTGAGAGCATTGAGGTCGAATTCCTGAGCGGCAGGCGAGAGACTTTCAGTGTCGAGGTTACAGAGCTGGTTGAGCTTTATTTCGGGCTGGGTGCCTATATGGACTTTGAGTACATGAATGCGCTTTTCCGGCAGGCCCCGCGCATCTCGACCGTAAACATAACACTGGACGCGCTGCAAACCGACGCGCTGCATGCCGCGATCAAGAACACTCCGCGCGTTTCCGGCATTGTTGAGATGAACGAAAACCGCCGCGCGTTTCAGGACACGATTGAGCAGAACATCGTGGTGATGAACACCATCTACATTGCAGTTGCTGTGCTGATCACCATCGGCGTGACCTATAATGCTGCGCGCATCCAACTGTCGGAACGCGCGCGCGAACTGGCCAGCCTGCGCATCCTTGGTTTCGGGCGGGGCGAAGTATCCTACATTCTGGTCGGTGAAATGATGCTGATTGCGTTGATTGCCCAGCCCTTTGGCTGGCTGATTGGTGCGGGGATCGCACGGCTGATGACGAACGCCTTTACCAGTGATCTTTATGCGATCCCACTGGTTCTGAAACCAGCAACCTTTGCGATTGCCAGTCTTGTGGTGCTCTGCGCGGCACTTGGATCCGTGATGATCGTGCGCCGTAGGTTGGACCATCTGAATCTGGTTTCTGTTATGAAAACAAGGGAGTGATACCATGGCTTATTCAACCCGCACGCTTGTTCTGATTGGCCTTGGGGTCACGCTTGTGGCCGGACTGTCCTATGTCAGCTTTCGCACCGACCCTGTGGCAGTTGATCTGGCAAGCGTGACCCAAGGCCCGTTAGAGGTGACCATCAACGCTGATGGCAAGACGCAGGTGCGTGATTTGTTTGAGGTCGCTTCGCCCATTTCGGGCACCGCCCTGCGTTCGCCTGTATCTGAGGGCGATGCGGTGCGCGCAGGTGAGACGGTCGTGGCAATTGTGCGGCCATCTTCGTCAGGTCTGTTGGATGCCCGCGCCCAGCTACAGGCACAGGCCGCGTTGCAAGAAGCATTGGCAGCGCGACATGTGGCACAGGCAGATCTTAAACAGGCCGAAGAAACAAGGCGCTTTGCGCAGTCGCAGTTTGACCGAACGCAGGCGCTGGTGACACGCGGCGTGGCGTCCATTACCCGGCTTGAAGATGACACCCAGCGGCTGGCCGTTGCGACTGCCACGATCGAGGCGGCCCAGGCCCGGATCGCGATGTCGGATAGTGCGATTGAACGGGCGCGCGCGAGCCTGCTGGCCCCAAATGACATGGATACTTCGCCGGAAAGCTGCTGTGTTCAGCTGACCTCCCCCGCGGATGGGGTTGTCCTGTCGGTTGCGGCAATCAGTGAACGGCCCGTGTCCATCGGCACGCCTTTGGTCAGCATTGGTGACCCAAACCAGCTTGAGCTGGTCGCGGACATCTTGTCGAACGATGCGGTGCGGCTGGAACCCGGCGCGTTGGCCCATGTTGAACGCTGGGGTGGCGATCAGGTGTTGGAAGCACAACTTGATCGGATTGATCCCAAAGCGCGCACCAAGGTCTCGGCACTTGGAATCGAGGAACAGCGCGTGGATGCATATTTCATTCTGACCAGCCCCAGCGGCGCACGACTCAGTCTGGGCGATGGGTTCTCTGCTTTCCTCAGGATTGTCGAGTGGCGCGCCGAGAATGTGTTACAGATCCCGCTGAGCGCGGCGTTCCGGGACGATACCGGGTGGGCGGTATTTGTGGCCTTGGAGGGTGTCGCGGAAAAGCGCGCCGTCACCTTGGGTCGCCGCAATGACCGGATGGTCGAGGTTCTGAGCGGTCTGCAGCGCGCAGAGCAGGTCGTCACCCATCCCAGCGATAATATCGCCGCAGGAGTGATGCTGGTTGAAAGGTCGCAATTGTGAGTGCGGCAAAGGATAGGTCGTATCTGTTGGGCGAGCGCACGCATGACAATCCGATGTTGGCCTAAAATGCCGATGCCGCGCGAATGCACTCAGAATATTTGCGAAAGTTATTTCTGGGCAATGATCTGGCTGAGGGGCAGTTTGAGGTTGATGGGGCAGCAGTTGCGCTGAACCATATCCGCACCGATATCTTCTGTGTGGCCCCGATCCGGGCCGCACAGGCAGACACCTTCGCTGCAGTAACAGAGGCGCAGGAGATGCGTATCACGGCGTCAGATTGGTTTGACCGCCACCAGCCCAAAGACGGGTCATGGTGGCAGCACTGGGTAAAATAGCTGGAAAAACAGAGCAGCCCGGTTGGTCAACCTTGTGCTGCACCTATCATGGTGTTCGATGCGGCATCGGAATGTTTCGTTCTGGATTGAGGTTAAGCCTTATCTTTGTCGTCTTTTGGCTTAAGGGCATTGGTGCCCATCTCGACCAGTTTGCCAGTTTCGTCTTGATACTGGTTCATGGCTTTCTGAATGAACTGAGCCTGAATATGCTGAAGATCGGTGGCATTCTTGCAGTGCATTATTTCGTGTTGGGTTTTCACGTCTTCCTTGATCCGGTCGGCAACGAAACCAACCATTTCTGCGCTCATGTCGCTGAGGGCTTCCATCCATACCTTGCTCATACCCATCATATTGCCAAATCCAGCTTCCTGAAGTTGTGTCATTGGATTGAAGGGTTCTGTTGGTTTGGCGGTGTTAGGGTCCTGCGTTTCTGGTTTGCTGGCCATCTCGGGTCCTCCTATTTGTGATGTTACAGAGGCGACGATAGTCCGAAATGGGAATGCCGCTTTGACATTGCTCAATCGCCAAAGTGCTTGCGCGCCGGATACCAGAGGAGATGCCATCTAGATTGAGGTAGCCCCGTGCCCGAGACTGCGCGACAAACAGGTATGACGGCAGCCGAGGTTCTGGCCGCCCGCCAAACCTATGGTTGGAACGAATTGCCAATGGTTGCCCGCGCGGGGCCGCTGCGGGTGCTGTTGCGGCAATTCTCGAGTTTTCTTGTGCTGATCCTGATTGTCGCAGCCGCAGTCGCGATTGCCTTGGGCGAGGCGTTGGATGCCGTCACGATTGGCCTTGTCGTGCTGCTGAACGCTGGCTTGGGTTTTATTCAGGAATGGAAGGCCGAAACCGCGCTGACATCCCTGCGCAAGCTACTATCGCCACAGGCGATGGTCCTGCGCGATGGGCAAGAACAAATGATCCCGGCCAGAGACATCGTGCCCGGAGATATCCTGGTGCTGGCACCGGGTGCCAAGGTGGCTGCAGATGCGGTTGTGGTCCGGGCCGCTGAATTGGCCATCGATGAAAGCGTTCTAACAGGTGAATCTTTGCCTGTGCCGAAGGGTGACACCGAGCGCAGTTTAGAAATCTTTGCCGGTACCTCTGTCACAGCCGGGCGCGCAGAGGTGCGTGTCACTGCGACAGGGGCCGCAACAGAATTTGGCAAGATCGCCCATCTGACGGGATCTGTCGGGACCAAAACCACCAACTTGCAAAACAAGCTGGGCCAATTGGCGCGCCAGCTTGGGGTTGCGGCGCTGTTGGTGGCGGCGGGTGTGACGGGGCTTGGCCTGTTTTTGGGCCGCGACCTGACAGAGATGGTGATGACAGGGCTGTCACTGTCTGTTGCGATGGTCCCCGAAGGGCTGCCGGCGGTGGTGACAATCACGCTGGCGCTGGGGGCGACAGCGATGGCGCGGCAAAATGCGCTGGCCCGTCGGTTGCAGGCGGTTGAAACGCTGGGTGCGGCATCGGTGATTTGCACGGACAAAACCGGCACCCTGACCGAGAACAAGATGACCGCGACGCAGATTTGGACCTTGGATCGCACCTATGACGTGACTGGAACAGGTTATGATCCCGCCGGGCACATCGAGGTGGATGCTGCGCGTATACGGGCCGCAGACGATCCGGTTCTGGCCGCGCTATTGCGGACCGGGCTTTACTGCAGCCATGCACGTCTGATCCGCGATGGGATGGACTGGCAAATGCTGGGCGAACCAACAGAAGGTGCGCTGATTACCCTTGGCTACAAAGGCTGGTGCGATCTGCCCCAAGAACGCAATTTGCTGGCCGAAATTCCTTTTAGCAGCGCCCGCAAGCGGATGAGCGTTCTTTACCAGTCTGGCGCGGATACCGTGGTCCTGACAAAGGGAGCACCTGAGCATGTCCTTGAGGTTTGCACGGACGTCATGACCCAAGACGGCACCCGCGTCATGTCGCCTGCAGACCGTGAGGCCATCTTGCAGGCCTACCGCAATCTGGCCAAAAAAGGGCTGCGCGTGATCGGCCTTGCACACCGCATTGCCCCCGATCACCAGATCACTGAAGATGGGCTGACCTTCATTGGTTTGGTGGGCCTGATCGATCCGCCACGGTCGGAAGTGCACGATGCGATAGCGTTGGCGCGCGCGGCGGGGATCCGGGTGGTCATGATCACCGGCGACAGTCCGATCACGGCCCGCGCCATTGCGGATCAATTGTCGCTGACTGTCACGGACCATCTGACGGGAACCGATCTGGATGCGCTGGATGATGCGGCACTTAGCGATCTGTTGAACGGTGACGTCCTTTTTGCACGCACAAAGCCAGAGCAGAAGATGCGGATCGTCTCGGCCCTGCAAGCGCAGGGGCAGATTGTGGCGATGACAGGCGATGGCGTAAACGACGCTCCTGCCCTGAAGCAGGCGGACATTGGTGTGTCCATGGGCATCCGGGGCACGGATGTGGCGCGCGATGCCTCAGATCTTGTATTGCTGGACGACAATTTCGCAACCATCGTGCGCGCCATCGGTGAAGGCCGTCGCCAGTTCGCCAATGTCCAGAAATTCGTGCGCTATTTGCTGTCATCAAATGCGGGTGAAGTGATCGCTTTGGTTGTGAATATCGCGATCGGCGGCCCGCTTATTTTCCTCGCCACTCAGATTTTGTGGATGAACCTTGTTACCGACGGTGTGACGGCTGTGGCGCTGGGGCTAGAGAAATCAGAGCCTGATCAGATGCAGCAAGCACCGCGCCGCAAGGATACCGCTATTTTAGGGCTAAGCGGCGTCATGACGATTGTTTTGTTCGGAACCTATACGGGATTGTCGAGCCTTTGGATTTTCTTTCACCTGATGGATCAGAGCGTCGAGCTGGCACGCACAGCGGCGTTCACCGCCATGGTGGTGTTCGAAAAAGCCAGCGTTTTTGCCTTCCGCTCCCTGCGCCTGACGGGGTGGCAGATTGGTTGGTTCAGCAATCCGTTCCTGTTGATCGCCCTTGCTCTGACACTTGGCGCGCAGTTGCTGGCCGTCTATTGGCCGCCCTTGCAAGTCTTGTTGCGCACGGTGCCTCTGGGCATGGACGAGTGGACCTGGATCGGGATTTTCGTACTGCCCATTCTGGTGGTACCAGAGGTTTTCAAGGGCCTGCGGTTCTGGGCTCAGCGCACGTAGTAATATGCGGCAAGGCTCGCCAAAAAGGTCAGCAGCACAAGAACCGAATCTAGTCCAATCTTCCCCAGCCGTGGTTTGCGTCGCACAATCAGCCCGATCAGGAAGATCGCGGTCACAGCAAGCCCAAAGGCCAGAGCAAGGTTGACCGTGCGGGATGTGTCTTGCAAAATGGGGCCAGCGCGAAACAGGATGTCAGCGGGGAACACCAGCACCAGCATAATCAGATTGCTGCCAAAGATGTTGGAAATGGCCATCGTATAGGCCCCGATGCGCACCGCTGCGATGCTGGTGGAAAGCTCTGGCAGAGAGGTCGCTGCGGCAAGCAATGTCACCCCGATGAACCCTGTGCCAAGACCCGATTGGTCCGCGATACGGTCGGCATAAAGAACCAGCAGCAGGCCAAAAATCAGAATGGCGATGCAGGCGGCAATTGCCTGCCAAATCAGGCTGCTGCTTGCCGCCTTGGCCAACCCGGTGGGGGCAGGAAAGGCCAGCGGATCCGGATCAGGCAGATCAATCGGCACCCAGTCGCTGCTGTCATCATAGCGCCGCAACAACCAGATCGCGCCGCCATAGATCAGCGCAATACAAATGCTGCCAAGTCCGACACCGGCGAACACAAACGTCTCGCCCAGATTGGTTACAATCAAGGCCACGGAGAGCAGCAGCAGCAGCAGCGTTGCCTCCAGCGCGTGATTGGCCTTGCGCGGATAGTTGGTGATCGGGCTACGCGCCCAAAAATCGGACATCGCCAGAATGGCTGTTTGCAACGCGATGCCACCAAAAAGGTTGTTCAACACCAGATCGCGCGACTGTTGCACAGCGGCTGTCAGGGTCGTGGCGACCTCAGGCAGCGACGTGGCCAATGACAGGATCAACAGACCCACCAGTGATTTAGCGAGCTTAAAACGGTCCGCCAACGCATCTGCCAGATAGGCCAACCGCGCACCTGCAACCCAAACAAAAACGGCGCTCAGGGCAAACAACGATATGCTCTGGATCAGGGATGTAGCCGGAATGTCCATCTTTCAAATCTAGCAAAATAACAGGCGGCTTTCTTGATGTCGCTCAATTGTGGCGCTGCCTTTTCAGCAATGCTGTGCGCATGATACAGGAACACGGACACAGCCCGCAGGAAATTGCCCGCCGCCTGTCAGCGGGCCAACAAAACAGCCGCCTCAAGGACATGATTTACGGCGGGATCGACGGTGCGGTCACCACCTTTGCCATTGTTGCAGGGGTGGAGGGTGCAGGGCTTTCACATACCATCATTGTGGCTCTTGGACTGGCGAACATCATCGCAGACGGATTTTCGATGGCGGCCAGCAACTATTCCGGGACCAAGGCCGAATTGGATGACCGAAAACGGATCATTGAGATCGAAGAACGCCACATTGCGGATCATCCCGAGGGTGAGTTGGAAGAGCTGCGGCAAATCCTGAAACTGCGCGGCCTGTCCGGCGAGGTGCTGGATAGGGCGGCACACGCCATCTCACAAAGCAAGGACAAGTGGATTGGCCTGATGCTGACCGATGAATACGGGCTGGCGCGCGATGATCCGGCCCCGATGCGCGCGGCACTCGCCACTTTCGTAGCTTTTCTGATGGCTGGGGCAATTCCGCTCATCCCCTTTATCCTGGGATTGGAGGGTGCCTTTGTCATCTCCGTCTTTGCAACCTTGCTGACCTTTTTCCTGATTGGTGCCGGCAAAAGTCGCTGGTCGTTGGCCAAATGGTGGCGCTCAGGGGCTGAGACCTTGTCGATTGGCGCACTTGCAGCACTGCTGGCTTACGGCGTCGGCGGACTTTTCCATCCCTGATAACGCCCCTTGAGCGATGTCAATTCGGCGCGCGACGATCGCGATAAGATGATTTCAGGTGCGGAGCCGATTATGTTCTCAAATGCCGTAAAACTTTTTTCCATCAATGGGTTTGCCATCAAGGTCGATCCCAGTTGGCTTATCATTGCGTCCCTCGTGACCTGGAGCCTGTCGCAGGAGTATTTTCCAAGCATCATGCCCAATGCCTCTGCAACTGTCTATCTGGCGATGGCGGTGATTGCGATGCTGGGGCTTTTTGCATCCCTGTTGTTGCATGAACTGGCCCATTCGGTTGTGGCGCGGCATCTGGGTGTACCAATCAACAACATCACGTTGTTTCTTTTTGGTGGTGTGGCCGAACTTGAGACAGAGCCTGCGACCGCGCCCGTTGAATTCTGGATCGCGCTGGCAGGACCGGTTATGTCGATTTTGCTGGCCTTTGGGTTCTGGATGCTGGCGCAGGTTGCGTTGCTCGGTGCCTCGGCATCCGCTATTTTCGAAGTTTTGTCCTATCTTGCACTGATCAATCTGGTGTTGGCGCTTTTCAATCTGTTGCCTGCGTTTCCGTTGGATGGCGGTCGCGTGCTGCGCGCCTATTTGTGGCACAAAAGTGGGGATCTGCTGGCGGCGACCCGGACTGCGGCGCATTCAGGTTCGGTCGTTGCCTATGTGCTGATGGGCTTGGGGGTTGTAGCGCTGTTTCAGGGCGCGCTGGTGTCAGGGCTGTGGCTGCTTCTGATAGGGGCATTTGTGCTGATGGCGGCGCGGTCCAGCTATACGTCACAATTGGCCCGCGTCGTTCTTGAAGGCAAGCCTGTGGGTGCCTTGGTGCAGCGTGATCCCATCACGGTTGGGCCCGAGATGACGCTTGCCGAATTCGTCAATCAAATCATGCTACGCCATGGTGTCAGCTTTGTGCCCGTGCTTGAGGATACTGTTCTTTTGGGCCACATGGACCAATCGGTTCTTGCAAGTATTGATCGCGAGAACTGGGCCAATACCCGCGTGGGCGATGTTTTTGTGGGGTTGGATCAGGGCGCAATTCTTGCTCCGGATATTCCTGTACAGGACCTTCTCAAGATCATTACACAGACGGGTCGCCGCAAGTTTATGGTGGTGTCGGATCGTCAACTGCTTGGGGTGATTACTCTGGCGGATGTCACCAGGTATCTCGACCTCAGCGAAATTGCACATCACGGACAGCATGAAGCAAGTCGCCGATAACCAACATGCTGAACATTTAGGGGCATCCCGACCCGCCCGACGCCCATCTATGCCATGCCATCGCGCTTAGTTATCGCGTGGCGACGCAGCAGAATGGCCAAATTGCAGAGGTCACCGCAAAAGCGGCCCGAGGTTGGCCGGGCCGCTTGGTAAAATGTATGGGTTATTGGTGCCGTCCCGCCGTTGGGCAGCAGGATGCGCTATACCATCGACAGGCAAGCACATTTGGCCAAATGATTGATGCGCTGTGTTGTACTGCCCAGAACCAGACTGGAAATTCCGCTCAACCCGCGCCGCCCTGTCACGATCAGGTCCGCACCGATCTCATCTGCGTGCAACAGAATTTCGGTGGCGGCATCGCCATGCGGCATATGCGTCTTGACTGAAGTGAAGCCCTTTTCCACTGCGGCACCAAGGGCCTCGTCCAGAACTTTCTGTCCCGCAGTTTCAATCTCTTCAAACGAGGGCTTTGATATGGCCGCATGATACCCTGAAACGGCACCGACGACAAAGGCGGCCGTTTCCGCGTGCGGCACATGCACAAACGTCACTTCCCCGGAATAGTGTTTGGCCAATTCGCATCCAACGAGCGCAGCTTTTTTGGATTTTTCCGATCCATCGAGGCCTACAATAATTTGTCTGAACATTTGGTACTTCCTTTTTGTTAGTCAGCGTCCCTGACCCCAGATGGCAATCAATTCGCCAAGATGCGTTTCCACTTGGATGAGTGGTTATGCTGAGAAATCCTTGGGCATTTCACCCACCAGGCCGGCCTGCAGCGGGCTATCAAGGTTGGCGTGCAGCAGCCCCAGCATGTGAGGACCCAAGATCAAGTTCCGCCTGCCACATTTCTGGACCATGTATACGTCGGATAGATGGACCCCAATGTAGCGACAGGTTTCTTCCTCGCCTCCTCAGTTTTATTGAATGCAATCTTGTCAATTCAGTTGCGGTCGTCATTGATACAGATCAATTGAGGCTTGCACCCATGGTGGGACGTTTGGCAGGCTGCGGGTGAAGGGACATCTCATATGGTCAACACCAAAGAAGACAGCGCCGTGCTAAATGCCATTCTTGAGGCGGCGGTGGACGCGATCATCGTGTCAGATCAAAACGGGACGATCCTGAGGGCCAATGCGGCAGCGGCGCAGCTTTTCCAGTACGACATGTCCCAGATGGTTGGCCAAAGCGTCAACATGCTGATGCCTCAGGCGTTGGCCTATCTGCACGATGGCTTCATGGCGCACCATTTTGAGACAGGCGAGAAACGGATCATCGGGGTCGGTCGCGATGTCGAAGGGCAGCGCAAAGACAAGTCAGTGTTCCCACTGCATCTGTCAGTAGGTCAGGCCCAGATCGCTGAAAACCGCATATTTATCGGCATCCTGCATGATCAGACGCGCCGCAAGGCAACCGAAGCGGCGTTGGCCCGTTCACAGCGACTGGATGCGATCGGACAGATGACCGGAGGAATTGCGCATGATTTCAACAATCTGCTGACAGTGATCTTTGGCAACCTGGAGCTGCTAGAGATGCGCGGCGCAGACGACCGACAGTTGCCGTTGATCAAGGATGCCCTTGAGTCCGCAGAGCTTGGTGCGGAACTGACGTCTCGGCTGATGGTATTTGCGCGGCGCAGCGATCTCAAGCCCCAGAAAACGGACTTGCGCAGCCTGTGTTCGGAGACGCTTGCGCTTCTCAAGCGCACAATTGGCGCGACCTATCGGATCAGGACTGATTTCGCCGCTGATGTTAACCCGGTGATGATTGACCCCGTGCAGCTTCAGTCGGCGCTGATGAACCTTGCATTGAACGCGCGCGATGCCATGGGGGCGGGTGGTGAATTGCTGGTTTCCATTGCCAATGTGACCATTGATGACACGTATATGGCGCAAGAGACCGATATTGAACGGGGACATTATGTGCGTCTTTCGGTCAGCGATGATGGCGCTGGCATGGGCATCGAGGCACAGCGCCGCGCGTTTGAGCCTTTTTTCACGACCAAATCTGACAGCGGTGGCACGGGTCTTGGGCTGGCGATGGTCTATGGATTTGTCCGACAGTCAGGCGGGCATGTGACGCTCTACAGCGAACTTGGCCTTGGGACCAGTTTCGGTCTCTACTTCCCCGCGCTGGTCCATGCGGATGCCAAAGGTGAGTCAACGCACGCCAGCAGTACTGAAACAAAGCTATCACCGCGCGGAAACGGTGAAACCATTCTGGTCGTCGAAGACAA
>TARA_R110002094_G_scaffold62416_3_pt1 | contig 14144 bp, 8 predicted proteins | sample TARA_R110002094 | Tara Oceans TARA_R110002094 (sample SAMEA4397409) | marine metagenome | biome: Polar Biome; feature: [MIX] marine epipelagic wind mixed layer (ENVO:01000061); material: water (ENVO:00002006), including particulate matter (ENVO:01000060) such as... | depth 10-100 m
TTCGCGTATCGGTGCAGCAGCTAGGAAATGACGCCCCGATTCCCGAACGGCACGCTCGTTTTGATATTGCCAGTTGCGCGCAAATTGTCCGAAATCATGCTACATATTTCGGACATGAAATGATCTCTACTGCTGTTTTCTGCTGTATTGCTGATGTCTCTATTGAGCGAATGATCCTGGTCAGTGCGAGCGCTAACGACGCCAATTTACATGATATAAAACCTCACAGTTCAGACTCGGAGGTTGGAGGTTTTATATCAACGCAGACAGTTCGAGACGGCAAAGGCATCCTAGTGGGGTGGCCCGTGTAGGTGGATAGAACGCGGTCCGGGTCTGCCCGCCGGTGCTAACCCAACCCAAATCAATGAATTCAGCCAATAACCTATAGCAATTTTAGCTTAGCGTCTGAACCATCGTCAAAGGCGTTTGTTGCCGCCAGATCAGCCCGCGCGCTATCCATCGTGCTCCAGTCGATCCGGTGGGTATAAGACTGTGCAACCTCCAGCATCCGGATCAAGGGATCGGTCCGGCCGTTTTGCGAAAATGCCTTGAGCGCGCCCAGGTAATCGGTGCGATAGGCAGTAGGAATAATGATACGTTCCTGATCGCTCGCGACCAGTTCGGCATTCATCATGATCCGCGCAATCCGGCCATTGCCATCGGCAAAGGGATGCACCTCGCTAACCAGCACCATCATATAGACCGCCCGCTGGAATGGATCGTCCAACGCTTGCAGGAAATCAAAACCGCGCTCCAGCGTGCCTTCAACCAATTCGGGCGCGACAAAGACCGTGTTACCGGCACGGTTCTCTCGTTCTTTGAACACGCCGGGTGCCTTGTCCTCTCGCGCCTCCATCACCGTTGCGTGGCGTCGGCGGAGCAATTCCATAAAGCCGCCAAAATCGGTAGGCAGAACCTTCAAATGCGCCAGATCGGACACAATCCGGAAAGTTCCCAGAACATCATGCGCGTCGGCGGGCCGCTCTTGCGGAATGACCCCGTCAAAGACGATTTCGGCGGCTTCCTCGACGGTAAACTCCGTGCCCTCGATGAAATTGGAAAAATAGGCTTCAAAAAAAGCAAGCGTTGCATTGGCTTCGCCGCTGCGCGCGGGCACAGGTAAACGCTCCACAAGCGTATCGCGCAGCATATTAAAGAGCGTTTCAAATAAGGCGATGCGGTCAGGATCGAACGGCTGACCGGCATGGCGCGCCTTGCCGGTTGCGCTTACAAGATCACCCTCCCGGGTGCCGAGTAAGCTACCAATCAATTCACTGAGGTCAGCAGCTTCGGCTTCATAGCCCAATTGCGGTGCAATCGCTCTGGCATCGTCGCGCAGGCGGTTCACTGCAACCTCCCCTTGCCTGCGGATCATCGCGTCGAGGCGCTGCTCAATTTCATCACGCGGCATCGTGCGCGGAAGCCGGCCGCCGCGCGCGCGCGATTCCCGCAAATTTTCAAGATAGGCGCGCGGCGTCGAGGCGAGTCGCACACCGCTAAATGGCCGGTCGCTGTCAATCGGCCCGGGCCCAAGACGGGGCCGGAATGTCAGACCGGGCAGCTTGGTCTCGCGCTTCTTCGAAGAAATCAGAAAGACAGACCCGTCTTCGGCGGGCTTGTTTTCCAGCGCCGTTCGGTCAGCGATTAGCGCATCGGGATAATAGGACGCGATAAGGCCATACCAGTTACGCCGGACAAGCCGCTCGGGATCATCCTGGAGATTGCGCGTATAGAGGCGTGATCCGAGCTTGCGAAGCTGCCCGCGATCAACGGCGGCATAGACCGACTTGTAAATCGATTTGTCAGAGACAAAGACCTCCGGCAACGCAGCAATGGAAAATTCGGGCATTAGCGCCTCCTCAAAAGCCCCATATCCGAATTTTCGGGTATTAATCTAGCAAATAAAGAAAAAAACGGGTTTTAACGTCAAAGAAAATGGCAATGTAAGAATGCAAATAAGCGAATTTTCGAGGTTTAACGGGCGTAAAATCGGTATTTTTGAGGTTTAATCACACATAAGGGTAAGCAACAGACACAAGCAATCGCATATGCTTCACAATTCAGCTTGGGCTAAAGGAATCCAGGATAGTTTTTGCCATATCAGCCAGACAATCACTATCGAGCCGCGAAGTTAGTATGTTTCTCTGCAAGAGTGCGTCAGTTAGGAAATGATCGAATTTCTCAAATCGCAAATTCGTATCCGCGACGAATAAATTGGGAGAAGCCCCATTAGCCAAGGTTTGGAAATAATCATTTAGACTCTCATCCGCTTCGGCCCCTGACACTTCCAGCAAGCCGTCGTGAACCTCAACCTTGAACCCACCGCCGCGCAAAGCGAGAGCAAGACTGTTAGTGGCAATGGTCCCGCGCCGTGTGAATACTAGATGGGTGTTTTCACCCTGACGAGATAACCCCCTTTTTTCGAAGGCAAGCTGCATATAGTTAAGTCTAGCTTCCGCAAGCAACTGCCTCGCTGCTTCGTCAAGATAGACCGGGACTGCCTTGCCTTCGAGAAGGTCAAACATGCGCTCGACAACTTTGTCATGGATCATACCCGGATCGCCGCCAAAGATGGGAGGCACTCCACCAGCCGAGGCAGTTACGATAATCACCCGTTCGGTATCGCGCACTTCAAGGACGCTCCATCGGCGACCAGAGAATATAATCATCATGCCTAGTGCAAGAAGGCTATCAACTGGAACCGTACCAAGCTCTTTGCCATCGGCGATCAAGCGATACTCTTCGCTGGTCTGAAACACCGCGAAAAAGCTGTAATGTTCGACAAGCTTCTCGCCTTTTTCTCCGAGCAGCAGCAAGCCATTTGACGATTGCTCTATCAGTGCATTTTCCTCACTTCCCATTGCGCGCAAAACTTCGCCGAAAAGTGGAGGGTCAACTGAACGGAAGGGGCCTTTTACGCACAACACCGAGTGCAGTGTATTCGCCCGTGCGCCGCCCGATGATGCAATGACAGAAAGTATCTGATGAACGAGAGTAGAAAGATGCAAGGCTCCAAGACGCGGTGGTTCACACCAGTTCTCCAGAAGCAAATCGATCATCGCAATTGCTCTCATCGTACCGAGCCTAAGGCGGTCGGCTATATGAGCTTTGGAATCGAGCATGCTTTCGATTGCATATTGCCGCAAAACTGCGGGTTGCCCCTGCCTGCGACCTGAACGCCCCAGTCTTTGACGTAACGAGGCTACGCTGAAGGGAGCGCCAATTTGCGCCACAGAAGCGACATCGCCTATGTCGATGCCAAGTTCGAGCGTCGAGGTGCAAATCGCGCTGGTCGGCAGTTGGCCGTCTTTCAATCGCTTTTCAATGAACTGACGCTGCTCTTTTGCAATATTGGCATGATGCGCGAAAAACTCTTGGGGGAGCCGTTCGCTCTCGCACTTGCGCCGCAAGCGATCGGCATAAATTTCCACGCGTTGCCGCGAGCCAGCGAAGATCAAATTATCGCTGCCACGAAGATGCTTGAACAAATGTTCTGTGATTGCATTTGTGGGAGGAGGAGCAGCTTCGTCAGTGTCGCCCTCTAAATATCCACGCAGCTGTAATCGCAGTTCCGCTTCACCACCTTTAGCCTCAATCAGATGTACTTGAGACGCCGCATCCGGGCGAAGGGCGGCCTTTGCAAGCTCCATGTCCCCTAGTGTCGCTGATAGACCTATCCGGCGAATATGGCGGCCTGTAGAAAGTTCGATTCGTGTCATCAACGATTGCAATTGCATACCGCGTTCTGTCCCGAGCATTGTATGCAGCTCGTCAATAACAATGGCTTTCGTTTTGGAAAACAGCCGGGGTATCTCTGCGCCCCTTCTGACAAACAATGCTTCAAGAGATTCTGGGGTGATCAGAACAATGCCCGCAGGATTCTTGCGTGCCTTTGTTTTGACCGAGGAGGAAATGTCTCCGTGCCAAGGGACTACTGGTAATCCAATCTCTTCGCATATGTCCGATAGCCGACGAGCTTGATCGGAAATCAGCGCCTTTAGCGGGCCGATATACAGGATATCGAATCCGGATTGCGGTTCCTCATCTCCAAGGACTTGAGAGATCAGAGGAAAGAAGGCGGCCTCTGTTTTACCACCGGCAGTGCTCGCGGCGATAATAATATCGTGGTTATCTCCGGCAACCGCACGGATCGCGCGAACTTGAATGTCGCGAAGTTGCGACCAACCCTGTCCTCGAATCCATTTTTGAATTGGCCGGGCAAGAAGGTCGAAAGCCTCAGTCACAGAGTAAAACTGGAAAGTCCGTCATCGGTCTCGCTATCCGCGTTAGGATCGGCGGCAACTGCTTCGTCTATATCACTCATATCGTCGCCATGATCGTCCGCGATATCGATCTGCTCGATCAGATCGGACCACTGCGTACCGGGGTTTTGCGCAAGGACAGCAAGCATGTTTACAAACGCGGTCACAGTGTTTCGAGGTGTGCGGAAATAGGACTCGCCTATTCGCTTGGAACAATGCGCCATAAAGGAGGTCAGTGCTTCATCGGGAATTGCGGTTTTTTCATCCTGCATGATGGCGCGAATGTTCTGCAACAGGACATACATATCTTCGGGCGTAAGATTAGCGAGGCGAATAATTGGTCCCGATAGGTCAACTAGTCCATCCTGAACGAAAGTGTTTTCAGCCAATCGGGATTGCAGCGCTTCATAGCTATATAGGCCGCGGCGAGTATCCATCAGAAATTCGGGGGTTCCTCCCTTTAGGAAACCAAGATGTGAAGCACTGCCCTGCAGAACGTCATTGAGTATTCGCAGGATCTGTTCGTAATTGGATTTACGCGCTTGCGAGGACGATAATTTGAACAAATTGACCATTTCATCGAGGCCAACCAGCAGCCCTTTATATCCAGCTGCAACCGCAAATTCAGCCATAAGTTTGAGATGATCGTAAACGCTGGCATCATCGACAATTGTGCGAACGCCTAGGGCTTTGCGTGCGTCGGTTTTGGTGCTGAATTCTCCGCGTAACCAGCGCAGCGCCGCCGACTTTAACTGATCGTCACCCGTATCAAAGCCTTCCCAGTAACGCCGGACGACTTGCGCAAAATCATAACCGCCGGTCAGCTCCTCCAGATGAGCGAGCCGCTCCGCGATCACTTCGCCAGCGCTGCAATCGCGAGTGGTGGCGTCTTGCTGAGCCTTCGAAACAAACCGCTCAACAATGTTTGGTAAACCTCCACCATCAGGCCGCGTTCGAGTGGAAAGATTGCGCGCTAACTCTGCGTAAAGCCCGCGCGCTTGGCCGCCGGACGCGTGCAAGCGTCTGTCGGGGGCGAGATCGGCAAACATTGTCACCAGCCCCTTCTCTAGCGCTACCAGCCTAGCAAGATTCATGAAGAAAGTTTTGCCCGACCCATATTCACCTATCACGAAGCGGATGGCCGCTCCGCCATCGGCAATGCGTTCTATATCCTTGACCAGTTCCTCTATCTCACGCGCGCGGCCTACTTGAACGTGTTCCAAGCCAAGCTTTGGAACCACGCCGGCTCTCAAAGCCTGGATTATCGCATCGCGCTCTCGCGCACGCAGCTGAGCCATTCTAATTTCCCCCATTCATAGTGTGCCGGATCGCTTCCGCGATCTCAGGCAGTATTTCGTAACCGTCATAATCATCGATGAGCATTTCACCATGCGTTTCAAAGCTCCATTCATTCACGGTTTCGATCATGCCTGCCAGCGGCAATTTATTGACCGCTGCGATGCCCGCCAATTTGTCTGCGGACCAGCTCACTTCTGCAATTAGCTCTTGGACAAACGCGCTGTGAATGGTGTCGAGGCCCTCAAAACTGCTGTCTGAAACCGGAACTTCTTTCGGACTACTGCCTTCTACATCCGCGCCGAAAATTTCTCCGAGAACAGATGACACGCGATCAGTGTTAGACCGGATTTGCGCAATTTTGGACATGTCTAGCGTAACTGCATTTGACAGTGTGTCTTCGGGTATGGATTCACCGCCTGCTTCAGCAATCGCATTCCGGACACTTACGGGCGCATCGGTGACATCGCGTGCGTGTAAATCGGTATAAACCAGTGAACGGTCGAGTCCGAGCGCAGTGTAAATCTTCTCTATTCCGGCCACTTCTTCAGGTACGATTGCCATATCTGCATGTGCCATTGCGATGGCTGCGGCGCGTAATGTTAACGAATCTTCTGAGCTCGCCGACTTGAGGCGCTTACGCAGCATATTCATATCTGGCTTTACTGCCTCGAACCAAAATCGATTGGCGTGCAGCCGCCGTCGTTCTTGGTCATTTGCGACCGGGGCGGTCGTTGCAAGCTCGACTAGACGTAGATGTTCTGCTTCGACCACCTCGCCGTCTGCATGAGCAATAAATGAGCCGAGCGCCATTTCCAGCAACGCCTGCTGATAACCGCCTGAGACGTCTTCCAGCATAAGAACTGGCTCGCCTAGATCGAACAACACAACAACCTCGTCGACTTTTGGCGCACGCAAAGCAAAGCGTGGGTCGGGTGCCATGCCGATTGCCAAACCTGCAAGAGCATCAGCAGCATCTGTCAATTGGCGCTTGCCAATCCGGTCGGGGGCGGACCCTTCCAGTTTTTCAATCAACTCGGTCACCGCAACTAGACCATCTGCGCTGATAATCGACTTCGCCCAATTCTCCAGCGCATCCATTCCCGCGCAAGGGAACTGATCTCTAATTTCAATCGGCAACAGAGCATGCGCTTCGATTGAGTCACCTCTATCGCTGTTGCGACCTAGAAACCGGCTGTATTTGTCCAATGCGTCAGAGGCTTCTTCAGCAATTAGTTGTGCTCTGTTCACGGGCGCAGACAGAGAAGTGATATCGGATACTGGATCACCATCTACTGTCGGCTTAAGATCGAGATCAAACTCGCTTGATGCAGCACGATAGCGGTATTGTAATTGCCCCTTTGGCTTGCGGACTTTCTGCCCGCCGGGATATTTCTTTTCGTGAAGCACTAAAAATAAGGCACGAAATTCCTTCGTGCAACGCCGTGCCGGAGTACGAAGGTTGGCGTAACCGCTGCATAAATACCAACTCAATATCCACTCTGCGCTGACCCTTTCACCATCGCGAACCATTGAACCGATCTTTATACGCACCGGCAAAGGTAGTTCCCAACTGCGCGATTCATAGATCGGTTCGATTTGTCCTTCGCGTGCAAACACGATTGAAGCCGTCTCGACAAATTCTCCAAGGTAGCGGCGGATGGAGTGGTTTGCGGCGTAAAGTTCGAGCAACCGCTCGGCCTCGGCGATGATGAGTGCTTGCTCATGGTGCTGCGGCTTGTCGACAAATAACCTGCGCTCGAGCCCATAAAAATAAAGGAACACATATCCGATGTTTATGTACTTACTGCTTGCTCCATCGGCCAGCCAGTCGAGGTAGGTAGCGCGGCAGCGGGCGGGAATATCTGAATAACTGGGCCAATACCCAAGCTCATCTGAATAAGGGTCGGCGGGCAGTCTCGCAACTGATAAGGCAGGATCGATATATGCACGGCATGTCTGACGGTAATAGCTTTCGCCAACGCTCGGAGGTGTACCAACATAGACCATGCCAGATATGTGCCTGCCAGCGACAACGACTGTCTCGCCGGATGGCACCCAGCCGCCTTTGGACCGTATGGCACTCGAAATTTTCATAAGGTCACCTGCGCTCTGATTTGCGGAAATCGGCATGATGTCATCTTCTGCATAAGATGCAGGATCTTCGCTTTGAGGTTTTGCATATTTGGCTGCCGCTATTGCGAGATCTGCTCGTGCGGCGCGACCCGCAGCAATAAGCGCCCGATTATCTTGATTTGGTTGGCTTGATAGTAGGCTTCGTGCCCGTGTTGGCACTGGCAGCGGCGAGGTTCTTTCGCCTCGTTCAACCGTACCAGCGCCAGCCTGAAAGGGCTCGTCTGGACGAAAATTATCGGGTTGCGCCGCAACTCGTTTATACCGACTTTCGGAAACCTCACTATTGGACGCAGATTTCTCTCTGCGCCTTTTATTTTGCCAACGAACGGCAAAAATTGGAGCAATAAGGGCGAATAAGGCTTCGATCCAGTCGGGCAGGAACTGCAAAACAGTCACTACGAGGATCATGCAGACAAAAAACCAAGCTAAATAAAGTAAAATCGAACGCACGATATTCATGCCCTACTCACTGCGCTAAGCACCCCAATTCCGCAACTACTATCATATAGTTACGTAATAATAGTTATTCGAGTGTCGAAAACATGGTCTGCCGCAAAATGATTTAGATATTTTTGGAAACAGTGAGGTGGCACCCTGTGCAGGTTTTACTGCGGGATCGCCTATTTGCGCCTGCGCCGTTGTTCCGCTTCAAAGAGAAAATCAGGCCAGTTGGGGTGGCTATTTTCATGCCATGCCAAAACATAGGGGCAGCACACTCCTACTAAAGTTCTCGGTCACCTAACCCTCGTTGGGTTGTTTAGGGATTTCTTCGGCGGGCCCGAGGTCCTCTAGCTCTTCTAAGTCGTCATCGTCGGACACGATATCCTTGAACATGAGGAAACCCGGCTCGCGAATGGCTAACGCCTCAATCTCATCGCGATCAACCTGATACCGACGTAATCCGAAGCCATCCTCCTTTGGCAACACTTGCCAGATTTTGATCGCTGGATAATCGCTCAGCAGCTTTACGACGCTCTTTATCACCGTAGAATTGCAGCGGAGGCCGAAAAGAATTGCGGTAATGCGGAATGGCACTTCAATGACGCCGCTCCGCTCCTTTACATCACGCCATTCCCGCTCGTAGCGCCATTCTCCGGACTTAGTGTAGAAATAAGTCCTAAATACGCGCTCTTTCGCCCCCATATTATCCCGTACCTTCCACCGGTAAAGGTCACTGGTCTTGATCGCTCGCGGCCCCTTGTAGTCGATTCGTTCGAGTCTGTGGTGCTCCTGATCTCGCGTGTCGTACTCGATGCATATGCCCCGATGCTCATCCGCATAATGGGACCACATCAGCCCTTTCTTCCATGTGCTGGAAAGGGAAAAAACGCCCTCGTTACCCAATTCTGAATCAAGCTCGCGCTTGATGTCGTTCGCCAGCATTCGCATCAGATAGTTCTCGACATCCGGCTCGGTTTTGTAGTCACCATATTCAGACGACATATAGCGGAGATAGCCTATGTCATTGCGCGCTTCCTCGTCGGACTTACGCTTCAACAACATCTTATACAGCAGCCGTTCGAGGTGGACCCGGTCAATATCCATGTCAATTGTTGGATCACAGTCTAAGGGATCGTTGAATGTCGATGGCTTGGCGTAAAAGGCCTCCGCCTCGGTAATAGCCCGAAGCGCGTTCACCCCAAACGAGCGGTATTTGTAAAGTTTGTCTGGCATCGCTTTCCTCGAATGATGCGTTAGCAAAAATCATCTCTGCTGTCTGCATTTCTTGGGTGCGATACTCGCAATGTGGGCTCAGATGCGTAATTGCGAGCTCTCGCTATCGGTGCACTCGATTCCGTAGGAATCTATTCGTTGTAGACGTGACGAACGCCATCAAAAACAGCTGGCGCAATGTACTTGTGCAGGCGGAACCCAGTCATGCAATGGTCTGAAAGCGTCTGTTCTACGATCGATCCATTCGAGGCTTGACGCCCCACCCCATCGAACGTCAGCTTTCTGGTCCACGCCTTGGTTATTAAGCGCTTGAATAAATAAACCTAAACGGGCACCTTGGACAAAATATTTTGGTGACTATTTGAATGAACGCTAAACCATCGAGTTCTGTGCATGACGCAACTGCCTCAGCGATGGGGTTTCGTTTTCAAGAACGCTACGCATTGTTAGAGTTACTTGCCAGCAATCACGACGAAGCGGCGGTTGCGATTGAAGCTCTTGATGACGTTCAGTTAAAAGCAAACGGTGTTGATCTGTTAGAGCAACTCAAACATTCATTCGCTACGCAACCCAAGCCCATTGACATCAAGTCTGTCAACCTATGGACGACGCTTAGAATTTGGGCTGAATTACTACCTTCCATTGATATATCGTGTACCTGCTTCGCCTTGGTAACTGTCGCACCTTTGTCTGAGTCTTCTTCACTGGAATGCCTTCAAGTTGAGGGATCAAATCGCGCCAAGCTGCTTGCTGAACTTATCGAGGAAGCTGAACGGATCATCGAGGAAGTTCTTGCGGCTAAATCGGCCGGTATTGCAAAGCCCCATGCGAAAAAATCTCCCGGAGCTAAAGCATTCCTATCTCTTTCTGACGCTGACAAAGAAGCGCTGATTGGAAAAGTAACTATACGATCTAATGCTCCAAATATAGGAGAACTAGAAGATATACTGGCAACTAAGCTTAACACATATCCGGCCTCACAGCGGGTGACTCTTTCTAGAAAAACTTACGAGTGGTGGGACCGTCAAATTCTGCTTTCGTTTGAACAAAAAAGAGAAAGATTTATAGCTCGGCATGAGCTTCTTGAATATCTATCGGAGACTAGCTCGGCGCTCCATACTGAATCATTGATGGACAGCTTCAGCAGTAAGCAGCCTCCAACGGTGTTCCACACTAACGAGATGTTGGCAAAGCAATGTGATTTAGTGAATGCAAATCCCGCCATGTCCAAACTGGCACGTATCTGCGAATGGCAGGCCCGCAACCAACGTTCTGAATGGTCAAAAGAAGCGCCATCAAAGCATAGCAAAATCGTCAATTATGACGAGAGGCTTGTGTTGGAATGGCAATATCCACACGATACCGCATGTGAAAACGCGGATTCTAACGATGAAGAATCGCTAAGATCTGAAGGCCTTAAGGTCTTGAAGTGGACATTAGAGGATGCGCCCACAATGGTTGGAAGCATCGAGAGCACCATCACGTCGCCTTTTTATGTGCGCGGCAGCTATCAGGTTCTGTCGGTCGAAGGCCGGGTCGGATGGCATCCCCAATATCAATCTAGGTTGGGCTTCAAACAGTGATTGTAAGTTATGATCTGTATGCTGAGACGAACCCAGCATTTGTTTCCTTCTTGTTGTACCGTTTTGTAAAACATTATTCAGAAGGTACGCCCCACGCTCCAAATATTAGCCTAGCATACCTCTTGGTTCCTATGGCTATGTCAGAAAGGCTTGAAACAAGCTTTGCTTCAACAAATGCCGCGACGGGATTTTTGGCTTGGTTAAACCGATTCCCTGACGCCAGAGTGGGGCTTAGGCGAGATGTAGCACTTTCCAAAGATGTAACCCGCGATGGCCTTAGGGCTGCACTTCATAGCCAGTTACTCAGCCTTAACAAAGATGGAACGTTGACTATTGGTTTAGCAAAAAAGCCACCCGAAAACACAAAAGGAAAACTTTCCCAAGGACCTAAGAGTGCTGTTACCCGCGCCGAGCGACTGGGGGTGTGGATGTCTAAAGTTGGCGGTCCGGCACTAATATTTTCTGCATTGGAGATAAATCCGTGAGCAGGTGGAATATAGTACAAGTAGCATTCTATGGGTTAGGTGAACGTCGGCGAACATTAGATTTGCGTCCAAATAGCGTCGCAATCCTAACAGGTCGTTCTGGAACTGGAAAGTCTGCAATCATTGCTGCGATTGACTATTGTCTTGGTTCCCGGAGGTGCGAACTTCCATATTATGTTCGAAGGCGAACAGTGGGAGTAGCGGTTCACTGGACTAACGGAGAAACTGACGTATTGGTTGGACGAGTAGTTCCAGACGAAGGTCAGGGAACCGAAAAGATGTTTGTGCAAACTGGTGCTAGCTTAGAATTGCCCGGTACTTTCGATAATATGCAAGGGCCTGCACCTCGCGCTACTGCTAGAAAGGTGATTGAGCGCGCTTTCAAGATCGCAGATGTTGAAGATGCCGATGCTGATGAAAAATGGACAGTTGGAAAAGCAACCATCAGGCACGTAACGCCTTATCTCTATCTAACGTCAGATGTAATTATTAGTAATTCAACCGTTCTCCATGACTTCGACGATCCAGATAAAGTTCGAGATTTGAAGGCTACGATGCCTTATTTTTTGAAGGCTATCGACCAAGAAACAGTTTTGACACAACGTAAACTTCGGCAGCTTGAAGCGACTTACAGCAGGTTGGAACGTCAATCGAAGAGCCAACAAAAAAGCCGCTCGTTGATAACAGCAAGGGCACTGGCCCTCCTTACTCAATCGACAAGCCTTGGTTTTGGGATCGAGCCTCAGCCCGAGGCGACCGAGCAAGAATTGATAGCGATGCTTAGTCAAATATCGAACTTTGATATTACAAGAACCGATGTCCAACCTGGCGATCAACTCAGTGCTTTGGAGGACGAACGAAAACTGACTTTACGATTGGCTGCATCCAAACGAGAGGAGCGGAACGCACTGCGAGCATTAGTTCGAGACTCGTCCGGCTTTGAAACCACAGTTTCCGGGCAGTATCAAAAATTGGGGCTTGCCGATCACCTCAACCTCGATGGTACTAATTGTCCCGTGTGCCAAAATCCTAGTGATGTCGGCAACGAGATCGCTAAACAAATCTCCAGTTCGTTGATGTTGATAGAAAATGAAGTAGCATCAGTTCAACAGGTAGCGCCGGAGCTAATCGATCAGCTAGATCAAGCGGAAACGGAACTTAAATCCACAAACTTGCGTATCCAAGAAATTGAACGTCAAATCAGGAGTGTAATTCAACAAAACGAAGCTCTCAAGAAAGCAGATGATCTCACCCAAGCTAGAGCGATGACAATCGGTAGGGTTGAACAATTTTTAGAAACGACAGTGGAAGATTTTCAACTGCCGATCATCAATTTTGGCGACCTCATTAGCCAAATCGAAAATTTGCGCGACCTGGTTGATCCGCAGGCGCTTCGCGACAGGATCGCTTATGCAGAGAGTATGGTTTCCAATTATGCTTCGGAAATGCTCAGCAAGCTGCCATCGACAGAGCCGCTGACCGGCGCTAGAATTCAATTTTTTGCTGATGGGCATATTAGTGTTGTGGAAGCAGAAAGGCAACGCCACCTTAGTATGGTAGAAGTCGGCTCGGATCAAAACTACCTTGCAATACACTTGGCGCTTTTGTTCGGTCTGCATAAACACTTTGAGCAAGTCTCATCGCCGATCCCGGGTTTGCTAGTGATCGACCAAATCAGCCGTCCTTATTATCCCAAGGATGAAAAGGCTCGAGATGAGCGTGGCTTAGACGACATGAAAGATGACGACGACAGACGGGCAATGGGCCAGATTGTAGATTTTATCTTTGACGAAACGGCCAGAGCCAACGGTCTGCAAGTGCTGTTAATCGAACACGCATACATGGCGAACGATGAGCGATATGTTGAAGCTACAGTGGAGCGCTGGACAAAAGACAACGGGAAGAAGTTGATACCAGACGATTGGCCTGAACGTAGCGAATAGTTCAGTTGATATTTCGAGCAAGGGCGACTCGCGACCTCATGTAAAAACTGCAGTAGCAAGTCGGTCTGAATGACCGCTTTTTATTGTCGTGCCTTGCCATTCGCGTGTGCGGCATAGGCCCGCACTGCGCGCTCCCTCTCTCGACGCCAAGATTGCTACGAAATGCAATTTACACTTGCAGCAAGAGGCAGGTTTCTATCGGAACGACCGATATTGGGACGGTAGCGGAAAGGCTGCTTTCAAGTTGAAACAAGCAATGAGTGGCGACGGCTAAATCCCGTTCGGGATTTTTAAGGCCAACATGACAATACCATTCGATTGTCATTTCGCGAGAGCGGAGCGCGGGACGTGCGTCCCCAAGCGATCCACTAATGCAGGCCCTGCCCACAGTGCGGTGGGCTTATCGGAGCCTGCTAATTGAGATGGTGCGGGCGGCGGGAATCGAACCCGCACTCCTCTCGGAACGGGATTTTGAATCCCGCGCGTCTACCAATTCCACCACGCCCGCGTTGTGAGAGGCATATAACGCCGCCGTCATGAGACGCAACGGAAAATATCAAGAACACAAATTATGTTGTTGGCTTCACAGACTTCTTTGAAGCAGCGACTGACTTTGGCCGCGCCCTGCGAACATTGACAGCCGAAGCGTCGATGTTGTTCTTCAAATGTCGCCCATAATACTTTTCAATCATCTCGACGCTGGTTCGGCAGTTCTTAGCGACCTGATAAATATCCGCGCCTTCGAGCAATCGAAGGCAGATATAG
>TARA_R110002094_G_scaffold2053_4_pt1 | contig 14047 bp, 15 predicted proteins | sample TARA_R110002094 | Tara Oceans TARA_R110002094 (sample SAMEA4397409) | marine metagenome | biome: Polar Biome; feature: [MIX] marine epipelagic wind mixed layer (ENVO:01000061); material: water (ENVO:00002006), including particulate matter (ENVO:01000060) such as... | depth 10-100 m
ATGTGTCGAAAACCAATCCCTGCCGCGCAAATTGCATAAACAGGCCATCGCCCACGGTCCAATTGTCAGCACGTGCGGCCCCCGACAGCGCCACCCGCAACCGACCCCCTGCGCGCGGTACACCACCCGCCGACGCACCAGACGCCGCCAACAACGCAGCGGCAGCACCAGATGCAAAAAGCGCGCGGCGGTCCATCAGGGGGCTGCGGCGGGTCATTGCGCTGCGATCCTGTCCATTGCGCGGACCAGCTCCGCACTTATTCCCGGTTCAGAAAGCGCATGCCCTGCGTTACGGACCATCTTTAGCTCACAGTTTGTCCACCGCTCTGACAGCGCATAGGCGTTTGTTGGAGGACAGATCATGTCATACCGTCCCTGCACAATAACACCTGGAATATGCGCAATGCGGTCCACATGGGCCAGGATTTGTCCGTCAAATTCCAAAAATCCCGCGTTGGTGAAATAGTGATTCTCAAGCCGCGAAAACGCGCGCGCATAGTCTGCTGGCCCTTCATGCGTAGCACCCGACGAATGAATAGACGCCAGCGCATTTTCCCATGCCGCCCATGCTTTGCCGTATTTTTGTTCTGTCGGCAGATCGCCGGAAAACAGCCGCTGATGATATGCATTGATCATATCACCTCGTTCACCTGCGGGAATCAGCGCCACAAACCGCGCCCACACCTCTGGCCAGAATTTGCCGGCACCACCACCATAAAACCAATCAAGCTCGGCCTGTGTCATCAAGAAGACACCGCGCAACACCAACTGGCGCACCGCCTCTGGATGGCTCTGCGCATAAATCAGCGCAAGCGTGGCACCCCAAGACCCACCAAAGACAATCCAGCTTTCAACACCCAGCGTGGTGCGAATCAGTTCAATATCCCCAACCAGATGCCAAGTGGTGTTATCCGTGACAGAAGCATGGGGCCGTGAACGCCCGCAGCCGCGTTGATCAAACAGAATCACCCGGTAAATTGCGGGATCAAAATAGCGCCGCATCGACGGGCTGCACCCGCCGCCCGGCCCACCATGTAGCACGACAACGGGGATGCCATCGGGCTTGCCGCATTGTTCGACATAGATGCTATGCCCCTGTCCAACGGCCAACATACGTTGGTCGAACGGGTCAATCGGCGGATAAAGATACTGTACCGCGCGTTTTTGGTCGGGAAATTTGTCCATCGAAGCCCTATATAGTCTCTCAGGACAAAAGAGCATAGGGAGCGCAGAATGCAAGCGCATCAAACAACCGTGGACCCCGCCGAGATTGCCAAGTTTGAGGCGATGGCAGCAGAGTGGTGGGATTTGAACGGCAAATTCAAGCCGCTGCACATGCTGAACCCTTGTCGGCTGGATTATATCACAACGCAGATTGCGGGTGAATTTGACCGAGATGTGAAGACACCCGCACCGTTCAAGGATCTGCGTATCCTCGATATTGGGTGCGGTGGCGGATTGCTCGCGGAACCAATGGCCCGTCTGGGTGCCGATGTGGTTGGTGCCGACGCGGCGGAGCGGAATATTCCCGTGGCTGAGCTGCACGCCCAACAATCCGGTTTGGACATTGATTATCGTCACACGACCGCCGAGGCGCTGGCAGAAGCGGACGAACAATTTGATGTGGTGTTGAACATGGAAGTGGTGGAACATGTCGCGTCCCCCATTGATTATCTGACTGCATGTCGGCAGCTGCTAAAGCCCGGCGGCCTGCACATCTGCTCAACCATCAACCGCAATCCAAAATCGTTTATGATGGCGATTGTTGGTGCAGAGCATGTGATGCGCTGGTTGCCAAAAGGAACCCATGAATGGGCAAAATTCATCACGCCTGATGAACTTTTTGATCTGCTGCGACAAGCAGGGCTCGATCCCGTTGACCGCAAAGGGTTTGTTTTCAATCCTATCGCGTGGACATGGCGGTTGTCGGATCGGGACCTAAGCGTGAATTACGTCACCGCCAGCACTAAACCTGCTTTGGCTCTTGACCCTCAACCAACTGACGCCTGATCTCGCGCAGGATGGGTAAGGCGGCGCGCGCTTGTTCTTCGCCCAGTTCGTCGACAACTTTGTTGATCATTGGGGTGATCGCAGAGATCGCATTCACATGGGCCAACCGCCCTGCAGGGCTGATCCCGACCATTTTGCGGCGGGCATCGTCCCAATCTGGTCGGATGTGAATGTAACCTGCCCATTCGAGTTTGTTCAGCGTATTGGTCATGGCACCGCGCGTGACATTAAACGTTTCAGCTAACTTCGCAGGAGACCGCTCACTCCCGTGCCATGCCAGACTGTTGAGAACGGAAAAATGCGAGATTTCCATGCCTTTAGGCAGCACCCGGGTCAGTCGGCTTCGCACAGATTGATCAGCCGCCAACAGTTCGCTGAACAACAAGATCGCTAGTGTGTTTTTGTCATCCGTCATTTGTGTGCCCGATCAGGGGTCTGAAAAGCTGCGCCTGTTGGCGAGGCTTGGCACTTTTTGGCGTGCCACCTCTCCTTTTTCCATATTCAGATCAAAGATGTAAACGCCCGGCTCCGTTTTGGCGTCTAAAATCACTTCACCCCAAGGATCAACGACCAATGAATGACCATATGTGTCCCGAGTCTTGCGGTTTTTACTGGCATGGGTCCCGGTTTGTGCGGGGGCCAAAACGAAACAGCCCGTCTCAATCGCGCGCGCCCGCAGCAAAGCATGCCAATGTGCGGCACCGGTAACGGGCGAAAACGCAGCAGGTGCCGTCAATATCTGCGCCCCAGCGGTTGCCAGCGCCTGATACAGCAGCGGAAACCGCATATCGTAACAAATGCTCATCCCGAGTTTGGCGAAAGAGGTCTGTACGACCACGGCTTGCGTACCGGGACGATACCCAGCTGATTCGCGATAGGTCTCGGACTCGGTGATCTGCACATCGAACATATGGATCTTGTCATACCGCGCGGCGACCGACCCATCCGGCGCAATCAAGAATGACCGGTTGGCGAAACGCCCATCGTCATCCTCCGTCTTTAGCGCCAACGACCCGATCAACAGCCAGATACCGGTGTCCGATGCGACCTCGCGCAAGGCGGCCAACGTGATGTCGCCCTCCTCAAACTGAAGAACCCCTCTTTGATGTTCGCGGCTGGTTGATAGGCAATTTGTAACCTCTGGGGTCAAGACAAAGTGCGCGCCCTGCGCTGCGGCATCCCGCACCATTGCGACGGTCACAGGCAGGTTCGCCCGCGGATCATCCGACACATTAAGTTGCAGCAGCGCCGATTTCATCACGCCGCCAAGAGCGCTTCGAGCTTGCCCGCGCGTTCCAGCGCATGCAGTTCGTCTGACCCACCGACATGTAAGTCGCCAATAAAAATCTGCGGCACGGTACGCCCACCATTAGCGCGTGTGATCATTTCTGGCTTTCGCTCCGGTTGTGCCAAGACGTTTACCTCAGAAAAGCTGATTCCTTTTTGGTTCAGCAATCGCTTGGCCGCATGGCAAAAACCGCAAAGCGGTGAGGTATAGATTTCGACTGGTTTCATGGCCCGGTCCCTTTCAACACTACGTTGGTGCCAGATTTAGGTATCTTTTGCCACGCGCGCCAGTGTTACCACACGCACCGGTCCTGAACCCGCTTCAAGACATGCCTTTGTCGCGGCGGTCAGGGTGGCACCGGAAGTCATCACATCATCCACCAACAGAATCGGGCGGCCCATTAAACGATGCCGCCTGTTGGGGTGAACACGAATCGCATTTTGCAGCATGTCGTGCCGTTCTTGGCCGCCCAGACCGTCCAGCGAGCTTGTCCGCCGATACCGTTGTAACAAGTCCGGGCACCACGCGCACCCCATCCGTGCCGATAACGCCTTGGCCAGCAACGCAGATTGGTTATATCGCCGCTTCATCAGCCGGAGCCAATGCAGTGGGACAGGGGCGATCAGCGCGTTTTCTGGCGTTATGCTCTGCACCACATTTGCCATCCACAGCGATGCGGGGCGCGCAATTTCTTGCCTGTCGCCGTGCTTAAGCGCGAGGACCAATTTGCGCCCGGTGTCACGATAAACCAGCGCCGCGCGTCCCTGAATCCAAAGCCGTGGGGCCGCAAGACAGGTATCACATTGTAGTGAATGACCGCCATTGACGCCGGGCAAAGGCACGCCACAACCGTCGCAAGCCGTTCCGCCCACAAATGCCGTATCCCGCCAGCATGGCCCACAAAGCCCAAAATCGCTATCTACCATCGCACCGCAGGTCAGGCACCGCGCCGGATAGACAAAGTTCAACGCAGTTTGAAATCCCTGCAACAACGTCATATTGATCCTTAATGACCGCACAGCCCATCATGACCGATCTTGCGACCCTTGCCCGCCACCGCGCGCGCGCGACGCCAAAGGGGATGTTCCTACACCAAGCCGCAGCAGATGAAATTCAGGATCGGCTGGAATTGGTTAACAAGTCGTTTAGAGCGGCCGCGATTGTCACCGGTTTCCCCGATTTTTGGGCAGCACAAGTGCCTGATGCAGTGACAACGCCCGTTGACGAGGTTTTGAACCTTGAACAAGGCGCGCATGATCTGGTGATCCATGCCATGGCGTTGCATTGGGCCAATGACCCGGCTGGGCAGTTGATCCAATGCCGCCGTGCACTGCGGGCCGACGGCCTATTCCTATCCGCCGCTTTTGGGGGTCAAACCTTACATGAATTACGCGCCTGTCTGGGTCAGGCAGAGGCCGCGATAGTCGGGGGCATGTCTCCGCGCGTGGCACCAATGGCTGAACTGCGCAATATGGGTGCGTTACTGCAGCGGGCCGGGTTTGCGTTACCAGTGGCTGATGCCCTGCCATTGCGTGTTGAATATGACGATGCATGGCATCTGATGCGCGATCTGCGCGCGATGGGCGAGACAAACGCATTGGACGCCCGTCTGCGCCGCCCGACCGCCCGCAAGGTGATGGAACACGGCGCAGACCTATATCAAACACATTTCGGGACGGACCAAGGGCGCATTATCGCAACTTTTGATCTGATCTTTTTGACCGGTTGGGCCCCGGACGACAGCCAGCCAAAACCATTGCGCCCCGGATCAGCCAAACAGCGGCTTGCAGACGCCCTGCGGACCGATGAGACGAAGTTGCCCAATTGACCCCGCAGTCACAGCGGCTATTTGAGCAATAACGCCATGGACCAAGGACAGTTAAATGCAGCTCACGCGCCCCGAACACGCCAATATCGATCACCCGAAATTACCCCAACCAAAAGTTGGTGTATTGCTGGCGAATTTGGGCACGCCCGATCACTATGACTATTGGTCGATGCGCCGGTATCTGGGTGAATTCCTGTCGGACCGCCGCGTGATCGATTACAGCCCTTGGCTTTGGCAGCCGCTCTTGCAGTTAGTGATTCTCAGCAAACGGCCCTTTACCAGTGGGGCCGCCTATAAATCCATCTGGAACGAGGTCGAAAATGAAAGCCCGTTAATGACCATCACCAAGGTGCAAACCGCCAAGGTCAAAGCGGCCATGCAGGCGCGCTATGGTGAGGATATTATGGTTGATTTTTGTATGCGGTACGGCAATCCCTCAACGAAATCAAAGGTCGCCGCGATGACCGCCGCTGGATGTCAGAAAATCTTGTTCTTTCCGCTCTATCCACACTACGCAGGGGCCACATCCGCCACGGCAAACGATGCGTTTTTTGCTGCTCTTGCCAAAGAAAAGTGGCAGCCGTCGGCGCGCACTGTGCCTGCATACTTTGACCGCGCTGACTATATCGACGCGTTGGCGAATTCTATTGAAACCGCATATGCCGCAGCAAAAACCAAACCAGATCTCTTAATCTGTTCGTATCACGGCGTGCCGATTCGCTATCTAATGGAGGGCGATCCGTACCATTGCCAATGCCAAAAAACGACTCGGCTGCTGAAAGAGCGGTTGGGCTGGAATGACACCCAGATCATGACCACATTCCAGTCTAAGTTTGGCCCCGAGGAATGGCTGCAGCCTTACACAGTTGAAGAAGTTGCGCGCCAGGCGGAAGCTGGAAACAAGAACATCGCCGTTTGCGCACCGGCGTTTTCCGCTGACTGTATTGAAACGCTGGAAGAGATCAACGAAGAGATCAAGGAGAGTTTTGAACACGCAGGCGGTGAACATTTCACCTATATTCCTTGCCTCAACGACGATGGCGCGCATATCGCTGCGCTATCGAATATTATCAAAGAAAATCTGCAAGGTTGGTTGGACTGAACAGCCAATCACCCACCCTTAAAACGCGAAAAAGGCGCTGTCATAGACACCGCCTTTTTCGTTACAGAATTGTTACCGATTAGTCGGCAGCAACAGCAGCAGCAACCACAGCCAGCAAAAGCAGCGGGATCAGGATGCCGGAAGAAGAAGAAGAAGCTTCTTCAACGATAACAGGTGCTTCGATGATTGGATCTGCCAAAGAGCCGGCGAATGCAGTCGATGCAGCAGCTGACAGAGCAGCGGCGAGAACTAGTTTTTTCATATCATAAACTCCAGAAAAGGCGTGCAGCACAAAAAGTACACACACGCACCCAAGACTTACCTCGTGGAACTTTCTAAACAGCATCGCCGGGTGAATGCAAACCCAGATTCCGTTTTTCTGCCCCAGAATCAACCAAATGTCGTCAAATAAGCAACACTTGTGTGCCTACCTTGGCCATCGCGAACAGTTCTGCAATGTGTTCATTATAAAGGCCAATACAACCATTGGAGGACTTGCGGCCAATTTTCCGCGTGTCGTGCGTGCCGTGAATACGGTAGTACGTCCAGCTGAGATAAAGCGCATGCGTGCCGAGCGGATTGTCCGGACCTGGGCCGATGTATGCAGGCCATTCCGGATTGCGCTTTAGCATCGATGGCGTTGGCCGCCAGCTGGGTCCCTCGACCTTTTGCACTACAGACGTCCGGCCACGCCGCGTCAGGTCATCGGTCAGTGGCACGCTTGATGGGTAAAGTTTGTAAACACTCTGATCTTCGGACCAGTAGTGCACCGCGCGGCTGTCGATATCGACCAGAACAGCGCCGTTTCTTGTATTGGAAAAATAAGGCTGCCAATCCAATGTGCGAAAGCTTGAGATGTTGCGGCGCACTGTTTCGGTCAGGTCCCGCTCATTCTCAGTGGTCGCCGCAGAGTTCACGGCAGATGCCTCTTGCGCAATCGCTGGGACGGCTAGCATCGCAGCAGAACCCGCCAGAAACGCCCGGCGGCTGTTCAGGTCAAATCGCTTGTCAGACATGTGATGCCTCCATTAATAAGCGCTTTTTGTATTTGTGACATATATATGGCGCGAAAGACGCAGTATCAAATCAAACGCGCGTCATCTGGCAGAGTAACGCCGATGTGCGTTTGAACTGCAACGCATCCCACTGTAAGTCGGGCAAAACCAACTTGCGTGGAGCTGCGCCATGATCCGAATTCTCTCTGTCCTACTTTCGTTGACGATTGCCGTGGCGGCCTGTGCCCCTGCGCCTTCCACAATTGGGCCTGATGGCAATGCGTTGCCCAGAGCGTATCGGATCAGCCGCGCTGACGCTGGCAAGATACAGTTTCGCATGCTTGATTCGATTAACGCACTTCGGGGTTCTGCCGGTGTGGCTCCCGTGCAGCTTGATCCGAAATTGAATGCCGCCGCCGCCACGCATTCACGTGACATGTCAGTTCAAAACCGCCCTTGGCACTTTGGGTCTGACGGGTCATCCCCTATTGATCGCATTCAGCGTGTTGGGTATTCTGGCGGTCTGGTCGGTGAAGCAATCTCTGAAACCTATGAGACAGAGCTTGAAACACTTGCCGCGTGGATGGATCAGACCGATACACGTCGCATCATCATGTCACCAGACGCTCGCAACTTGGGATTCTCTTGGCATCAGGAAAGCGGCGGCAAAATCTGGTGGACCTTAGTGATGGGCAACTGACCCCTCAGGTCAGTCCCAAAGATCACGACTTCAAAAACCTTAAGCATTAATTGCAATTGGTGTGCCATCACGCACCATTGCATACACGTCTTCTATTTGCTTGTTGGTCACTGAGATACATCCCCAAGTCCAATCACCCTTGTCCTTTTTTCTCGGATTTTTCTGACCGTGGATAAAGATATCGCCACCTGGTGACTTGCCCAGTGCCTTGGCAACTTCACGATCTTGATCGTTCGGATAGGAAATGCCCACGGAAAGGTGAAAGTTGCTGTTCGGGTTACGCCGATCAATGCGGTACAGCCCCTCGGGCGTCCGCCCATCGCCTTCAAATGTCTTGTGACCAATTGGCGCAAAGCCCAGCTTGATTTTGTAGTCTTTAAGCACCTTGTCGTGATGCAACAACATCATGCGGCGGTCTTCTTTGTTCACGATGACATAGGTCACCTCGGGGCCACTGTACCGTTTGAACTTGTTAGAGCTGCACGCCCCCAAAGCCACAAGGGCAGTACCACCAAGAATTAAAGTTCTGCGTTTCATGTCCTGCCGTCCCAAATGCCCAAGCTTTTCCAGCCCTTTTGAAAATCGCTTAGCATATATTGCAATTTTTCGCAGTCAAAAAGATGTGATGCGTCATTACATTTTGGCGCGTGTGGCCTCTGGGCAATGGGTTGCGTGTCAGGATGCCTTGGTCAGGCTGGCGGCCAATTCCACATGGGACGACCAGCGAAATTGGTCCACAACCTGCACCCAGTTCAGCGTATACCCCGCCATAACCAGCGCATGTGCATCACGGGCAAATGTCACCGGATTACATGACACATAGGCAATCCGCGGCACAGCCGCCCGTATGATCTCCGCAACCTGACGTTCCGCCCCGGCGCGCGGGGGGTCAAGGACCACAGCACCTGTCTTGGCCAATTCATCCGGCAACATCGGACGTCGAAACAAATCCCGCGTCTCAGTTGTCACAGGTTTCAAGCCTTCCGCCATGCGCCAACCTTGATCGAGTGCGATCAGCATCTCTGCCTCGCTCTCTACTGCGTGGACTCTGGCGGTTTCCGCCAAAGGCAGCGAAAACGTACCGCAGCCAGCAAAAAGATCCGCAATACGGTCCGCGTCGCCCACGGCTTCTTTCACTGCCGCTAACAATGCGGCCTCGCCGTGATGGGTTGCCTGTAAGAAAGCGCCGGGTGGCGGCGTGACCTGTGCTTTGCCAAACTGTTGGTGCGGAGGATTGCGCATGGCGATCACTTCGCTATCCCAACTCAGCCGGGCCAGCCCCATTTGATCACAAAGCTGCGCCAATTCCTGTCGCAGGGGACCATCCAGCGCTTTACCGTGTTGTGCCGCGACATCCAGCCCGTATTTCGACGATGTCACCGTGACAGCAAGTGCTGCTTTGCGGCTGGTACCGACGATTGCGAGCTTTTCAGCGATGGGCAGCGCCGCTAACACTTCGGGCTGCACAAGCTGGCAATCGGGAATCTCAATCACAACATCGGACGCGCGACCATGAAACCCAGCCATCGCGCCGTTTTTCGTGCGCTTGGCCGCAAAGGTTGCCCGCCTGCGCGATTGAGGGGGTGACGTAATGATCGGGCGCAAACCAGTCTCTAACCCATGCGCATCTAGCGCATTGCGGACCACGTTCAGCTTCCAATTCGCAACAAAATCATCCGAGGCATGTTGTAACTGACATCCCCCACAGGTTTTGAAATGCCTGCACGGCGGCGCGACGCGATCTTCGCTTGGAGTAACAATCCGGACATTGCGCAACGTCTGACCATCGACCTCACCTGTGACCACTTCACCCGGCAAAGTGATGGGTGCATAAAGCGGACCATCGGCAATGCCGTCGCCGTGGTGGCCCAATCGCGTGATTATATGTTCTGTCATGTCCCGGCCATACAGCGGCGCGTCCGCTTCCTAAAGCCCTATTCGGCGGCCCGCACATTCAGGAAACCCCCAGACTGACGGTTCCAATAACGCGCATAAAGGCCCCCTTGGGTCAGCAACACATCATGTGTGCCACTTTCAACAATGCGTCCTGCGTCCATTACAATAATACGATCCATTTCGGTCAACGTGGACAACCGGTGTGCGATGGCCAGCACGGTCTTGCCTTGCATCACGCGGGCAAGTGCGGTCTGAATTGACGCTTCAACTTCACTGTCCAGTGCTGATGTCGCCTCATCCAGAACGAGGATCGGCGCATCTTTCAAAATGTCGCGCGCCAAGGCAATGCGTTGCCTTTGACCGCCAGAAAGCTTGACGCCACGCTCACCCAAATGCGCATTATATCCCTGCCGGCTCATGTGGTCTTGAAAGTCACGGATAAACGCATCCGCTTCAGCCCTCTTGGCCGCATCAATCACCTCTGCCTGTGTCGCATCAGGGCGGCCATAAAGGATATTATCAAGCGCGGAACGGTTAAACATCGCAGTCTCCTGCGTGACCATGCCAATATTCCGGCGCAGGCTTTCTTGGGTCACATCCCGAAGATCACATCCATCAATCGATATGCTGCCCTTTTCCGCCTCATAGAGCCTTAAAAGAAGCGCAACCAAGGTTGATTTTCCTGCCCCGGATGCCCCCACAATACCCAGCTTTTCGCCCGGCTTGATCGTCAGCGTAACGTCTTCAATGCCGCCCGTTTCGCGCCCATAAGCAAACCCAAGGCCGGAGATCTTGATCTGACCGTGGTTAACGACAAGCTCCTGCGCGTTAGGTTTATCCTCAAGACGCGTGCGCCGGGTCAACGTCCGCATGCCGTCCTCAATCTCGCCGATGTTGGAATAGATCGCCATCAACGTGAAACTGACCCAACCCGTCATCTGCGCGATGCGAATGGCAATAGCACCGGAGGCAACGATATCACCCTCTGTCGCAAATCCGCGTTGCCACAACATCACTGTGCCGCCGAGCAAGAGAACGGGCAACAACCCTGCAAGGCTCATCAACGCCAGCCGGAAACCTGCCGCCAGATAGCCAAATTCCAATGCCCGCGCCCTAAATGTCTGCATCGCACCCAACGCCGCGCGGTCCTCGTGATCGGCGTGGGCAAACAGTTTGACCGTTTTGATGTTGGTGATTGTATCGACCACTTGCCCCGACACCATGGCACGCGCACCCGCGCGCCCTGCCGAACGTTTGCGCACACGCGGCAAGAACCAGTTGATCAGCGCGAAATAGAGCACAAGCCAAACCGAAAACCCAATGGCAACGCGCCAATCAATCGCAATGAGCAGGGCCACTGACCCTAAAAGAGACGCCAAAGCAAAGGCGACCACATTGATCGCTTCCGACGCAACATCGGTAACGGCACGCGCCGCCTGCATTTGCTTTTGCGCAATACGGCCCGCAAAATCATCTTCAAAAAAACCAACGTTCTGACCCAACGTCCATCGGTGTAGCCGCGACAAAACCAGCGGATTAATATTCGGTTGCACCATGATCGCATTGGACCCTGACGACAGACCAAACAGAATCGGCCGCACCAACAGAAAGAACGCGAGTGCACCAAGGATCAGCGCGATATTGGACCCGTCAAAAAACTTTTCTGGCCCGGCCGTGATCGTGGCGTCAATGACCTTGCCCAATATCCACGCGGTCCCTGCCTCCATCACGCCAGCGAAAGCGGACAGAAACGCAGCCAACCACAAAACAGGCCAAGCCCCAGACAGGCACCACCGCATGAACGCGCCCAAGGTTTGCGGCGGCGGCCCCTCTGCTGCGGAAAAAGGGTTGATCCAATCGGAAATGCTCACGTATCGTCATCCAATTTCAGGAACCCACCAGATTGGCGCGCCCAGAAATCTGCATATAGCCCACCACGTGACAAAAGCGCGTCATGGCTGCCTTCTTCGACAATCCGGCCCTGATCCATGACCAGAATACGGTCCATCTCTGCGATGGTGGAAAGACGATGCGCGATGGCGATCACGGTCTTACCCTCCATCATCCCATAGAGCGTTTCTTGGATCACGGCCTCAACCTCACTATCAAGCGCGCTTGTCGCTTCATCCAGCAACAATATCGGTGCGTTCTTGAGGATCACGCGGGCGAGTGTGATGCGTTGGCGTTGACCGCCCGATAACTTCACACCGCGTTCGCCCACCCGCGCGTCGTATCCACGCCGCCCCTCAGGGTCAGACAAATCAAGGATAAACTCATGCGCCTGCGCCTGTTTGGCGGCCGCGATCAACTGATCCTCAGACGCATTAGGGCGGCCATAAAGGATGTTATCGCGCACCGACCGATGCAACAGCGAACTGTCCTGCTGAACCATACCAACGTTTTGCCGCAAGCTGTCCTGACGCACCGATCTGATGTCCTGACCGTCGATCAGGATTTCACCCCCTTCGGCATCATAAAACCGCAACAGCAGCTTAACGAGGGTCGATTTCCCCGCCCCGGACCGCCCGACCAATCCGATCTTTTCACCGGGTCGGACCGTCAGGTTAATGGATTGCAAACCACCGGAAGACCGCCCGTAATGATGCGTTAGACCCTTCATTTCAATCTTGCCTCGGGTCAGGTTCAACGTCGGGGCAGATGGGTCATCAACCAAGCTGATGGGTTGTGCGATGGTTTCCATCCCTTCGGCCACCACGCCCAACTGCCTGAAAAACGCGGAAAGCGCCCACATGATCCACGCCGTCATCGAATTGAGCCGTAAGGTCAGCGCCGCAGCAGCCGCCACAACCCCCACGCTCGCCTCGCCCGCAATCCACAGGGCCAGCGCCCAACCAACGACACCCACAATCAGCAAACCGTTCAATGCAACCAAGGTCATGTCCATGACCGTGAATATCCGCATCTCTTTCTGAAAGGTCTGCCGCGCCTGTTCGATGGCCTGTTTGGCAAAATCTACCTCAAGATCGTGATGTGCGAACATCTTGACCGAGTGAATGTTCGTATAGGCATCCACCACGCGGCCCGTTACCAACGACCGCGCGTCCGATGCCGCTTTGGACGCGGGACCGACACGTTTAACCGTCCAGGCCACCAAACAGGAATAGAGCGCAAACCACCCCACCAATGGAATCAAAAGCCGCAGATCAGAGGTGGACAGTAAAATCGCGGCACCAATTAGATAGGCCAGCGAATAGGACAGCGCATCAAACACTTGAAACACGACCTCGCCCGCCGCCGGGGGCGTCTGCATAATCCGGTTGGCGATGCGCCCGGCAAAATCGTTTTCAAACCATCCCACCGATTGGCGTAACACCTGCCTATGCGCGCGCCAACGGATCAGCGTGCCAAAATTGGGCAGGATCGTGTTATTGAGCAACGCAACGTCCAACCCCTGTAATACAGGCCGGATAAATATTACAAACAGGGCAACAAGGATCAGCTCTGTGCCGTAGCTGTCCCACATCTGTGCAGGGTCCGTCCCCAGCAAATCCACAATTCGGCCCATGTAATAAATCAGCCCGATCTCAATCGCGGCGACCACGATCGACATGAATGCTGTCAGGGCAAAGACCCACACAAACGGCTTTGAATAGTCACACAGAAACGGCCACAACGCTTGGGGAGGGTGGTCTTGTTCGGCATAATCCACGTAAGGATTAACGAGGTTTTCAAAGAATCGAAACATGGGGGACACCTTGGGACAGACAGCGCAAAATGATCAGGCTCTGCACGAGCAGGCCCAACAGTGGGGTATGGTTATGTCAGCTTTAGCTGAACCAGATCCCGCGATACATCTTGCATTCCTCCATCTCCATGGCACCTGATTTATCTAAAATTGTGGTACCTGTCGACCCTTCAGGGCAGATCAAGTAGTTGAGCTTTGCTCAGAGTAAAATCAGAAGCGATCCATTCATCCTCAAGGACGCTCAATCTGGTGCCCAGCAACGGGCCTTCAAATGCCGGCATCAGGTCGACAGCCTTGATTGGAAACGCCGCTTGGCTCGCCGAATTTATCGCCTCTAATAGATCAATATCTGGTGCTTTCTCAACCATTGCGGAGCGCAGCAAGAGTGCCTGTTGAGCAATATCGAGCCCATAACGATAGGCGATTTCCCGCAAGGGCGGGCCAGCGAAACCAACCTGTCGCAACAGTTCAAACTTGCGCGCATGTACCCTGCTCAGCCGAAACCGATCCACAACGCCCTCT
>TARA_R110002094_G_scaffold126275_4_pt1 | contig 14022 bp, 9 predicted proteins | sample TARA_R110002094 | Tara Oceans TARA_R110002094 (sample SAMEA4397409) | marine metagenome | biome: Polar Biome; feature: [MIX] marine epipelagic wind mixed layer (ENVO:01000061); material: water (ENVO:00002006), including particulate matter (ENVO:01000060) such as... | depth 10-100 m
TCCGATGCGCAATCATCCGCTGACACCGATGACTGATTCCAGCTTGTTGAGGCTGTTGGCACCGCAGGTGACGAAACCGGTCGGCCTCGTCAATCGGCGCGTTATAACCGGCGGCATCAAATCGGTTCAGGAACGGCTGCAGAACCTCAAGGATGATGGCTGTCAGCACATTATTCTCGATGCCATCAATGATGATGATCTGAATGTTCTGGGCGCTGCTGTTGCCTCGTTGAAGCTGGTTACCGGCGGCAGTGCGATTGCCCTGCCGCTGGTGCGCGCTCTTTCCGGTGCTACCGCCAGCCGGAGAGAAACAACTGAACATGCGGCAATCGAGAATACGCCGCTGATCCTCAGCGGAAGCTGTTCGGCCATGACCCGCAAACAGGTGGCCCGTTTTGCGCAAAGCCATGCCGCCTTTCAACTGAATCCTCTCGACCTGGCGAAAGACGGGAATGCTCTGCAGCAGGCAAAACACTGGCTCGGCTCGCAACCGCCCGGCAGTGCCAAAATGATCTACGCCACAGCTGACCCGGACGAGGTCAAACAGGCCCAGTCACAACTGGGCCGGGACAAGGCAGGGCAGGTCGTTGAAGATGCGCTTGCGGAACTCGCCCAGACCGCCTTGCAAACCGGTCATCGCCGCTTCGTCGTTGCCGGGGGCGAAAGTTCCGGTGCGGTGACAAAGGCGCTGGCCGTTGATCAGTTGCGGATTGGCAAAGAAATCGCGCCCGGTGTGCCCTGGACCTTTGCCAGGACCGGCGAGTTCGACATTGCGCTTGCGCTGAAATCAGGAAATTTCGGCAATGAAAGCTTCTTCGAGCAGGCACTGGAAGTGTTGCAGCGATGAATGAATCCGCACAGCGCGATGAAATGGTGCTGCTTGCCCGCTCGATGTTCGAGCGCGGCCTGACACCCGGCTCGAGCGGCAATCTGTCATGCCGCCTGCAAGCCGGTGGCTTCCTGATGACACCGACCAATTCGAGCTTCGGCTTTCTCCAGGCTGAAACCCTGTCAAAACTTGATGATGCCGGCAACCATGTGTCGGGTGACAAACCCACCAAGGAGGATTTCCTCCATCTTGCCATGTATCGCGGACGGCCCGACACAAAAGCCATTACCCATCTGCATTCGACCTATTGTGTCTGCCTGTCATGTCTGAAAGACATTGATGAAACCAACATGGTGCCGGCGATGACGCCTTATGTGCATATGCGCGTCGGCCCGGTCGCAGCTGCGCCCTACAAGCGCCCCGGAGACAAGTCGCTGGGACCGGACATCGAAAAGCTGGCGGCCAAACATTCCGGCATCATCATCCGCAACCACGGCCCTGTGGTCGGAGCGCAGTCCATTCGCGACAGCGTTTTCGCCATGGAGGAACTGGAAGAAGCCGCCCGGATTTTCCTTCTGACCCGTGGCCTGGATGTGAATTTTCTGACTGATCCGGAATTGGCCGAACTCGACGCGATCAGGCTCGGCCGCTAGCTCATTCAATTATACATTAAACAGCCTACGCACCGCGATCCTTGACAGATTCCATGGCCACATGCGTGCTGGTATGGGCCACATGCGGCAGGCCGGAAATGGTTTCTCCCAGAACCCGGCGGTAATCGGAAATATGCCTGGTGCGCACTTTCAGCAGATAGTCGAAACTGCCTGCAATCATGTGACATTCTTCAATTTCCACAACTGACTGCGCCGCTGTATTGAAGGCTCTCAGTGCAGACTCTCGGGTGTCTTTCAACTTCACTTCCACAAAAGCGATATGGGCGCGGCCAAGCTTCTTCGCATTCAGAACCGCACGGTAGCCCAGAATATAGCCTTCCGATTCCAGCCGTTTCAGCCGCACCTGGCAGGGCGATTTTGACAGGCCGATGGTCTCGGCCAAATCGGTCACCGTGATGCGGCCATTCTGCGCAAGGACTCTGAGAATTTTTTCGTCAAAACCATCAAGATCATCCGCGCCTTGGGTCCTGTCGGTCATAAGGAAGTTTTCCTGTGTAATGGTCATTTATCGGGACATAATAGGTCCGTTCACGCAAAAAAGGGAGAACAAAACAGCCGGCGGCGGATAATATACAGCTGATCGGGTCATGTGTCCTTCTCGGCCACGCTACACCCGGATGTGACCTTGGATTATAGGACCGATAGATGCGCCCTTCTGATGCCAGCATTGAAGATCTCTCCCGCTTGAGAGAAACCATTCGCGACAATGTATTGCCTGATGAAGCTGGCGCATTGCAGCGTTTGATACAGCTGGCGGGGCAGACCCCACAGATGGCTTCGTCGATCGAGGCGACTGCATCAAAACTGGTGAAGGAAGTTCGCAAGGCCAAGAATCCCGGCCTGATGGAAGTGTTTCTGGCCGAGTATGGCCTGTCGACCAAGGAAGGCGTCGCTCTGATGTGCCTGGCAGAAGCGCTGCTGCGCGTGCCGGACAGCCATACCATTGACGCGCTGATCGAAGACAAGATTTCCCCCTCGGACTGGGGCGCGCATCTGGGTCATTCCAACTCGTCACTTGTCAACGCTTCGACCTGGGCTCTGATGCTGACCGGCAAGGTGCTGCGCGAAGACGATGGCCCGAATGGCAATATTGCAGGCACGTTGCACGCGCTGGTGAAACGGGTCGGCGAACCGGTCATCCGCAAAGCGGTGGCGCAGGCGATGCGCGAACTCGGCCAGCAATTCGTCCTTGGCCGCAATATTGACGAAGCGATGAACCGGGCGGCAAAACAGGAAGAACGCGGCTACACCTATTCCTATGACATGCTCGGCGAAGCGGCGCGCACCGAGGCGGACGCGAAGCGCTATCATCTGGCCTATTCGGAGGCCATCAGCGCCATTGCAAAACGCTGCAAGAGCGAAGATATCCGCGAAAATCCGGGCATTTCGGTGAAACTTTCAGCGCTGCATCCACGCTATGAGGCACCCCAGGCAGCGCGCATCGTTCCTGATCTGGTGAACCGCACTCTGGCGCTGGCCAGCCTCGCCAAATCCGCCAATATGGGCTTCAACATTGATGCCGAAGAGCAGGACCGGCTGGATCTGTCGCTTGATGTGATTGAAGGCATTCTGTCAAATCCGGCGCTGGCCGACTGGGATGGATTTGGCGTCGTTGTCCAGGCCTATGGACCGCGTGCGGCCTTTGTCATCGACTGGCTGCATGCTCTGGCGGTGAAACTGGACCGCCGCATCATGGTGCGTCTGGTGAAGGGCGCCTATTGGGATACCGAGATCAAGCGCGCCCAGGTGTTCGGCCTGGATGGCTTTCCGGTCTTCACCCGCAAACCCTCGACCGATGTCAGCTACATCGCCTGCGCCCGCAAATTGCTCGGATATGCCGATCGGATTTATCCGCAATTTGCCACCCATAATGCCCAGACCATCGCAGCTGTACTCGCTGTTGCCACCGATGAAGGCAGCCCGGCGTTTGAATTTCAGCGCCTGCACGGCATGGGCGAGATTCTGCACAATGCGGTGATGGCCAGCCACAATACGCGTTCGCGCATCTATGCCCCGGTCGGGGCTCACGAGGATCTGCTGGCCTATCTGGTGCGCCGCCTGCTGGAAAACGGTGCCAACAGCTCCTTTGTCAATCAGATCGTAGACAAGCAGATGCCGGTCGAAGCCATTGTCATGGATCCGTTCAAAGCTGTGGCCTCCTATCTGCCCCACGCCCAAAACCCCAATATAACACCGCCGCAGGCTCTGTTCGGTGCAACCCGCAGCAATGCCAGGGGATGGGATATCACCGATCTGCGGGATCAGGCCTTTGTCGTCAACGCCATGAGCCGCACCTTGCCGGACGAAACAGCCGGGCCGATTGTTGCCGCTTCCGGTGACAAAGCGGATATGCCGGCCGAGCCCAGGCATAATCCGGCAAACCCGAAGCAGAAAATCGGCTCAGTCATCCCGGCGACAGTCAATCAGGCGGAGGCCGCGATTACGGCAGCCCTAGCCGGTGCCACCAGCTGGTCAGCAAAATCTGCCACCGAGCGGGCAGGATGTCTGCGCACTGCGGCTGATCTCTATGAAGCCGACGCGGCGTTGTTTTTCGCCCTGGCCTGTCGGGAGGCGGGCAAAACCGCGGCCGACGCCATTGCCGAACTGCGCGAAGCGGTGGATTTTCTGAGATATTACGCGGCAGAGGCCGAACGTCTTGCGGCAGAAGGTCCGCCGCAGGGCAGGGGCGTTTTTGTCTGCATTTCACCGTGGAATTTCCCGCTGGCGATCTTCAGCGGTCAGATCGCGGCAGCGCTTGCTGCAGGCAATGCGGTGCTTGCCAAACCGGCAGAACAAACGCCGCTGATTGCAGCGCACGCCGTCAGCCTGCTGCACAAGGCGGGCGTTCCCGAAGATGCGCTGCAATTGCTGCCGGGGCCTGGCGCCAGCATCGGCCAGGCGCTGGTGTCCGATCCGCGCATCAATGGCGTCTGCTTTACCGGCTCCACACCGACCGCCAAACGTATCAACCTGGCGATGGCGGAAAATGCCGCCCCCGATACGCCGCTGATTGCCGAAACTGGCGGCATCAACGCCATGATCGTGGACAGTTCCGCACTGCCCGAGCAGGCGGTGCGTGACATTGTGGCCTCCGCATTCCAGAGTGCCGGTCAGCGCTGCTCCGCCCTGCGTGTTCTTTATGTGCAGGAAGATATTGCACCCAAACTGCTGAAAATGTTGCAAGGCGCGATGAATTTGCTGGTCGTCGGCGATCCGGCCAATATCACCACCGATATCGGTCCGGTGATTGATGCCGACGCCAGAGACAAGATCGATGCCCATATCCGCGCGGCCGAGCAGGACGGACGCTTGCTGAAACAGATCAAAGCGCCGCAGGCCGGCACATTTGTCGGGCCTGCGCTGATCCGTGTTGATGGAATGGAGGATATTGCCGAGGAAATTTTCGGCCCGGTCCTGCATGTCGCGACGTTCAAGGGCAATCAGCTTGCCGCTGTCGTCGCCGCCATCAACGCCAAGGGGTTCGGCCTGACGTTTGGGCTGCACACCCGCATTGATGATCGCGTCCAGACCATTGTCGACAGCATCAAATGCGGCAATATCTATATCAATCGCAATCAAATCGGCGCGGTGGTGGCCTCGCAGCCTTTCGGCGGCGAGGGACTGTCCGGAACCGGCCCGAAGGCAGGCGGCCCGCATTATCTGCAGCGCTTTGCCAGATCAAAGCCGGCAGTGGTTGCGGGCAGTGCAGAACCGGCAGAGACGCTGGATTTTGCCAAAGTGCAATCGGCGCTCAAGTCAATCCGCTATGAACCGCAACTGCTTGAGATCACGGACATGGCCGGACCAACCGGCGAATCCAACCGTCTCAGCAGTTTTTCCCGCGGTGTCATCCTCTGCCTTGGGCCAACTTCTGAGGCGGCGTTGAAACAGGCCCGTCTGGCGGCAGGTTTTGGCTGCGCCAGCATGGTCATTGCGCCGGGTCTGAGGGGGGCGGATACACTGGACGGTATGCTCAACCCGGATGATCTGACAAAACTGTCCGGTTTTGACGGTGTCGCCGCCTGGGCGGATGACACGCTGCTGCGGCAGATCCGTATCGCATTGGCGCGCCGCGAAGGGGCGATTCTACCGCTGATCAGCAATCAGGATTTTTCGCCCTGCGTTCTGGAGCGCCATGTCTGTATTGACACGACAGCAGCCGGCGGCAATGCCTCGCTGCTGGCAGCGGCCTGAAACGCCTTAAAACGGCAGGCCTTTTTCCAGCACCCGGATCAGTGGCTGCAGCTGCGTTTCATATTTGCGCCATTTCTCCACCGAGCCCTTGTAGATCGGCTGGCGCACCTGGGTCACACTGGCGGTGCGCACGGCGCGCTCAGCCTCGTGGAAATTGAGACAGTTCGGATCCCACTCCAGCCCGCAGAAATCCAGCACTTTCCGGGTCTGGCTTTCCAGATTGGCGACCATGTCCTCATAGCGGTTTTCCAGAATTTCGCCGGGGAAAATGCGATCCCAATGGGCCATCAGCTCACGGTATTTGTTGTGATACTGGCCCAGTTCCACCAGATCATAACCATATTGGTGGCCCTCATTGCCGAAAATCTGCTTGAAAATGGCAAAGGCGTTGTCAATCGGATTGCGGTAGCTGTGAATCACTTTCGCTTCGGGCAGGGCCAGTTTGATGAAGCCGACCTGGAGAAAATTATGCGGCATCTTGTCGGTGATATAGGGGCTGTCTGAATTGATCTCGCGAATCTTTTCGATATAGGCGGCGCCGATTTCTCGGAAGGTTTCAAGCGTCACCTTGCCCGCCTTCAATCTATCTTCAAAGGTCTGCATATTCTTGAATTTACCGCGCACAAGCTGGGTCATGAAGCCCAACTCGCCCGCCCCGAAGACATCGCGGTGGGCATGGAAAACCTGTTCCAGCAATGTGGTGCCGGAGCGTGGCATGCCAACGATAAAAATCGGTGTCTTGTCGGCATGGCCGCCTCTGAACTGTGACAGCAGAGACGGCGTAAACAATGTCATGCGCATATCGAATTCGCGAAAATCTTCCGCCTGATTGTAAAAATATTTTTTACGTTTCAGCCGGTTGCCTTCCTTGTAGTAGAAGAAGGATTGCTCGTACTCTTTGATCGCCTCAAAGGCTTTCGCCAGGGCCATCGCAAGGTTCATTTTCGGGTCTTCCTGGCCGTCTTTTTCCTGTTCACCCTGCAGAACTTTTGCATAATCCACGTCTGGAATGGTCTTGTAGAGACGTTCCATGTTCTTCATGTCGTCGTCATAAGCTTCGAATTTCTTGGTCCGGGCAATCGCATTGTAAGAGTTGATATTGTCCGGCGCATGGTTCAGAATTTCCCGGTGGATCGCCTCGGCCTCCTCAAGCCTGCCGAATGTTGTCAGAAGACCCGCCTTCTGGTTCAGTAAGCGCGTGCTGGTAGGCCGCACCTTACGTGCCTCATCCAATGCTGCAAGGGCTTCATCCAATTGGCCCAATTCGCCATGGGCGCTGGCAAGTTCCACATAGGCGTCCAGAAAGTCGGGCGTGATTGAGACCGCCCTTTTCAGCACCGGCACGGTTTCACTGTACTGACCGGTCGCATTGTAGCCTTTGCCCAGATTGACCAGGGCCGGAACAAAGCCCGGATCGGCGTCCAGAGACGCCTTGAAACAGGCGACCGCCTCCATATTGCGTTGCAATTCCATCAGCGCCAGACCACGGTTATTATGGAAAGTCGGGCGGGTCGGTTCAGCCTTGATGGCTTTTTCAAACCAGCGTTCGGCCAGACCATGATTGCCGGCTTCGACGTCTATGATGCCAAGGGAATTATTGGCATCGGGAAAGGAACCGTCGATCTGCAGAATGGCATGATAGGCCAGCTTCGCCTGCTCCGGCTGGCCGCCCGTATACAATTTGTGCGCCGCCTCCAGCATCGCCATCAATTGCTGCGGATCGCCTTTGGTTCGGTAAACGCCTTTGCGCTTGGTCTTGCGGGTCGGCATCGCCACAGCGGGAGCCTGATTTGCCTGGGTCTGTCTTGCCTGCCGTCTTTTTTCTGCGCGGTTCATATCTCTCACCGGTCTATCTGTATCTTTATCTGGGCCTGAACTTTATCTGGGCCTGAACTTGGAAAAATCCGGGGCGTTTTATCACCTTGTCCGGGATCGTCCAATGGAAACATAGGTCAGACCGGCTTCCACGGCAGCATCCGCAGGGTAGATATTGCGCAGATCGACCACCACATCGCCGCGCATCAGCCGTTTGACTGTGGCCATGTCCATCGCGCGATAGGCATTCCACTCTGTCAGAATGACCACAACATCAACATCGCTGATGGCCTGTTCCGCACTGTCGCACAAAGTCGTGTTCGGCAGATATTGTCTGGCTTCTTCCATGGCCTGCGGATCGTGGGCCTTGACCGTAACCCCGGCGGCTTCCAACAGCGGAATCACTGCCAGACTTGGCGCTTCGCGCATATCATCGGTGTTGGGCTTGAAGGCCAGCCCCAGAATTCCAACGGATTTGCCGCGTGGGTCGTCGCCAAGTTCCGCCAGAATTCTGCCGGCCATTGCGCGCTTGCGGTTCTCGTTGACGTTGACAACAGTCTCGATCAGATTTTGCGCTGCGCCATATTTGCGGCCGGTGGCGGCAAAGGCCCGTGTGTCCTTGGGAAAGCACGAGCCGCCAAATCCCGGCCCGGCATGAAGAAATTTGCCGCCGATGCGGTTGTCCAGACCAATCGCCTTTGAGACTTCCCGCACATCGCCGCCGGTCTGCTCGCACAAATCCGCAACTTCATTGATAAAGGTGATTTTCATCGCCAGAAACGCATTGCCGGCATATTTTATGAGTTCCGCGTTTTCAGGTGTCGTCACCACAATCGGCGCGTCGCGCAGATAGAGCGGGCGGTATATCTGCTGCAAAATGTCTCTGGCATGATCGTCGGTAACCCCGACCACCACCCGGTCCGGCCGCATGAAATCCTCAATCGCAGAACCTTCGCGCAGAAATTCCGGGTTCGACGCCAGCGAGAAGGCAACGCCCGGCCGTTCCGCTTCGATGATCCGCCGCACTTCCGCATTGGTGCCAACGACCACCGTGGATTTCAACACGATCACCGTATCCGGCTTCATCGCCCGCGCAATCTGCCGCGCCGCTGTATGGACATATTGCAGATCCGCCTCGCCATCGCCGCGCCGCGACGGCGTGCCCACGGCAATGAACACCACATCGGCCTCGGCAACCGCTGCATCAAAATCTGTGGTAAATGTCAGACGCGCGCGGTTTTCTTCCATCAACCGGTCAAGTCCCGGCTCATAGATCGGCAGAATGCCAGCGTTCAGCGCATCGATTTTGCTGCTGTCCAGATCCACGCAGGTGACCTGAAACCCGAATTCCGAAAAACAGATACCGGAAACCAGGCCCACATAACCTGTGCCGATGATGGTGACTTTCATGAATGCTCCTGTGTGCGGACCGCGCCTGTGCTGCGCTTCATATTGCGCCACTGCTGCAAAGTCACGGCAAAATCCGGCATTGTTCGGACCGATAGTCAATCGCGTGAGGGCCCGGCACCAAGCCACACCTTAATTGGCCACCGGCCAATGCCGTCGTTCCCACCTCTACCAATCCTGTCATCCCCGCCGCCCAATGCCGTCAACGCCGCCCAATGACGTCCTCGCCAACCCCCAAAGCCGTCATCCCCGGACTTGTTCCGGGGATCCAGCGCCCAGAATCGCAATGGCCGTGCAGTGCGTTCCCATCCCCGCCCTCTGGATCCCCGGAACAAGTCCGGGGATGACGATGGGAGTGAAAGTGGTAAACTTCAGGGGCAGGGGCGATAGATAGGCTATCGACGACGAACGATAGTTTTGGCGGCATCTGCAATGCGCGCTCCATTTTACGCGCGTACATGTGCACGCATAAGGACCATGCACATAGCTACTCGCCGATCCCCAACCCCCAACCCCCAACCCCCAACCCCCAACCTCCAATGCCATCACCGCCGCCGCCCAATGCCGTCCTCGCCAACCCCCAAAACCGTCATCCCCGGACTTGTTCCGGGGATCCAGCGCCCCGAATCGCGATGGTCTTGCGGCGCGTTTCCATCCCCGATTTCCGGTCTCCCCGAACAAGCCCGGTGACGCCCACAGTGAAAACGAACCATCAAAACCAGCAAATCGCATGCACTCCCACCCAGAAACCGCCCCGGATTCGCATCTGACCACCGCACACCAACCCCTGCCGCACCCACTGTTATCGCCCGGATTTCCGCCACACTTCACAACAGAGTCTTAAGATCACCGCTCAAACCTGTGTTCAGAATGCAACAGTGACAGGGCAAGGTGCGGTGAAAGCGGATCAAAGCGCTTTTTTCCATTGATGAAAGCCTTTTGATCCGCAATGGTCTTCTTGCGTTCGGGGCGATTCATTCAGCGGGACTATCCGTCAGAAGACATCGCCCCAACATTGGGGGGTTTGATCCCGGTTCGAGGAACCAGCAGTCAGGCCCGGAAAATAGAAAATGACTTTGGAGGTCATATTATGAAAAAGAGCCTTTTGCTCGGCTCCGCCGCTGCTCTGATCGCCGTTTCCGGTGCTCAGGCCGCTGACATGCCAGTCGTAGAACCAGTAGATTATGTTCGTGTGTGTGATGCATTCGGCGCTGGTTTCCACTACATTCCCGGCACAGAAACCTGCCTGAAATTCTCCGGCCGCGTGCGCACGGAAATCGGCATTCGCGATACCAATGACGACGATACCGTCGACGCCAGCTTCCTCAACTCAAACTTCGAGCTGGTGGTTAACGCGTCTTCGATGACAGAAGTCGGCATGCTGGTTGGCCAGTTCGCCATTTCCGGTTCCAATGAAGGCAGTGTCGCTATTGGCGATGCCTGGATCGCAATTGGCGAAAACATTCTGGTTGGTCGTGAAACATCCCGTTACGATTTCGGTGGTGGTTACGGCTTTTATGATGACGTGATTTATGGTGATGAAGACCTCAACCAGTTCACCTTCATCATGCCATTCGGCAACGGCCTGGCCATGACCCTGGGCCTGGAAGATGGTCGTGACCGTCGCGCCAAGATCGCTCAGTATAATGGTTTGGAAGCTACTACTTCAACTAATAATGGCCACTTGTTGCCCGTCAACTACTTCGATTCAGGTAACAATTTCTTTGTCACCACACCATCCAACACTCTTCCTATCAGCGTGTATGCGACCGGAGCCACTATTCACGCAGGTCAGAACATGGGTCAGGATGCGATCTATGGCGGAATGGAAGTTCCTGAGATTGTTGCCAGCCTGCGTATTTCACAGGGTTGGGGTTCGGCACAGATTTCCGGTGCTCTGCACCAGATCCGGTCGATTACATCTTACAAACCGAAAGCGCCATTCACCAAAGTGGGTCTCATTACTACTGTCGGGTCACCGTCAATCTCTACTGCCAGCCGTTTCGCCGGCGGCATGGTTGACGAAGATTATGGTTGGGCGGTTCAGGCCGGTGTCGAGCTGAATGTCGGCTCCATGACCAAGGTCAAGGTTGTCGGCGCCTATGCTGATGGTGCCATGAACTATATCGGCGGCAGCGACTATTATGAAGCGGCTGTTGATTTTACCACCGGTAAGATCACCGACACGATGACTGGCTGGTATGTTCTGGCCGGTTTGAGCCAGGATTTCTCCAGTAATCTTAATCTGGGCATCACCGGTGCCTATCATGATTTCGACGATCAGGCTGAGCTCTGGACGGTCAGTGCAACCCTGGAATATGAAGTTGTTGAAAATCTTCTCGTCAGCGTTGGCGCTCAGTATACCGACACGCAAGTTGAAGATAATTACATGCTTGGTCTGGATGAGTCAGACAGCGACAGCTGGGAAGCCAAACTGCGTATTCAGCGCAACTTCTAGGCTGATCTGACACCAGTCAGTTTTACGACTTTAAGAAGGCCCGGCGATAAATCGCCGGGCCTTTTGCATGGGAATCTCAGGCGGTGAATACACGGTAAGCCCGTCAAGTCCGCCAACCCCCAATGCCGTCATCCTTGGGCTTGTCCCAGGGATCCAGCGGCCTGAATTGCGAAGGTTCTGCAGCGCTTTTGCGCTTCCGTGCCTGGATCCCCGGGACAAGTCCGGGGATGACGATAGGAGGCTCGGTCATATGGAAGTGTGCATTCACCGATACGCCAGGCCTTGGAAACACCCGCCAAGCCCGCAAACCCCAATCCCGTCATCTCCGGCACTGTGTCGTGGACCCCAGAGCGGTATTTGGGTCTGACCGACCGGCTGCCGGGAACGCTTGATCATCCCGATCCGGGCTGAACCGGCAATCTGCTGAAGGGCTTCAGCCTTTTGAAGAAATGGTTTTCACAACCCAGCTTATCCGCTCTGCCTGATCGAGAATGTCTGCGGGGAGCATGATGATCTTTTCAGCGGGTACCCACGCATATGCAAGACCAACGGTAGAGGAATGACGCGCAAGATTCACCCAAGGGTTCATTTTGGGCCGGATCGATGAAGTTTCGCCATTCTCAATTTCGCTGTAGGCAACACTTCCCCATGGCAAAAAAACGACATAATCGTAAGTCTTTGCATGGTTTTTACAATTTTTGTAGAATTCCAGCGCATCCGGGCGTAACTGGAGTATCGGAAATGCCGACCAGAAATTGAAAAGATCAATTGTGCAGCGGTCTGAAATGAAACCGCTTTGATATTTTTCCTCCAATTGCCGTTTCGCACGATCAATTTTCTGGAAACATCCGGCCAGGAAATCGCCCGACTTGTCCGGATTGGGCCCGCGCCGGATTTCACCAAATCCTTCCTCTATCAGCGGCAGTCCGGTCTGCTTTGCCAATCCCTTTGCAAGTGTGGTCTTACCGGTATTGGCGGCACCGGAGATAGCGATCTTCATAATGGTTTCTTCAGTTGGTATATGAACAGCAACAGCATATTTAAAAAATGCAGATTACCACACGTTTACCAACTGGCAACTGTAACATACGCAAGTAAACCGACAGGTTGCGTTATACCAACATCAGCAAATTCTGACTCACGAGGGATTCCCAAGGCTCTGATTTTGTGATTCATCATGGCAAAGGAGATTTGCCATGCCTACCGCCATACCACTTCGCTGTGATTTTGATGCTCCTGTTCTGCGCCGGCTTGCGCGTCGATGTCGTGACAACCGTCAGATACGCCGGTTGCTAGCGTTGGCCGCTGTTTACGAAGGTATGAACCGGACAGATGCGGCGCGGATTGGCGGGATGGATCGTCAAACGCTGCGCGATTGGGTGCATCGCTTCAACGAAGATGGCCCGGATGGATTGACCAATCGCGAAGGAGCCGGACGCCCTCGTTTGCTGAGCGATGAGCAAATGCTGGAACTGGCGCAGATTGTCGAAACCGGACCAGACCGAGAGATAAATGGTGTTGTGCGGTGGCGGCGCATTGATCTGGTTCGGATAATCAGCGAACGGTTTGGGGTAACGTGCTCTCAGAGCGTCGTCTCCGATTATCTGGCTGAACTCGGCTTTTCCCATATCTCGGGCCGTCCGCTGCATCCTGCTCAAAATCCGCAGGTGATTGAGGCTTTCAAAAAAACTTTGCCAATACGCTTGCAGCCCACATAGCCGACCTGCCGGATGGCACGCCAATTGAGGTCTGGTTCCCCGGACGCTCACAGGACGAAGCCCGTATTGGACAAAAGAACGGACGCGTCCGTATCTGGGCGAAGAAAGGCACTCGACCACGCCTGCCCGCCGACCAGCGTTACCAGAACACCTACCTGTTCGGTGCCATTTGTCCGAAGCGCGGAACAGGTGTGGCTTTGGTCCTACCCTCCGCCAACACCGAAGCGATGCAATTGCACCTCGATGAGATCAGTAAATATGTCGCCCGCAAGGCCCAGGCAGTGGTGCTGATGGATCGCGCAGGCTGGCACACGACCGGCAAACTCAACATACCCAAAAATATCACCATCATCTTGCTGCCGTCAAAGTCGCCAGAGCTGAACCCGGTCGAAAACATCTGGCAATACCTTCGGGCAAACTGGCTCTCAAACTGCGTCTTCAAAGACTATACCGCTATCGTCGATGCTGCATGCGATGCATGGAACAATCTCATTCAGCACCCCGAACTCATCACATCAATCGGAATGAGAAACTGGGCTCATGTAGGTCACTGATTTCTGACTTTGGTATAAATGCATTGAAACAACTACCACATCCGCCACCCAAAGACACAAGGCAACTAAACTTGGAACTCTTCACATGTTAAACCGGACAGCAGTGGAACAGGTCCGGGGATGACGATAGGGGCGTTGCGGTCAGCAGGAAGGTGTCTTTGTCGATACGCCGCCCTAGCAACAGGTTTGGGGCAAGCATTGAAACACCCGCCATGCCCGCAAACCCCCAATGCCGTCATCCTTGGGCTTGTCCCAAGGATCCAGCGATTCGAATTGCGTAGGTTCTGCAGCGCGTGAGCGTTTCCCGTGTCTGGATCCCCGGAACGAGTCCACTACTGTCCGGTTAAGGATGCTAAGTGATTCAAATGACTCA
>TARA_R110002094_G_scaffold2192_3_pt1 | contig 13926 bp, 12 predicted proteins | sample TARA_R110002094 | Tara Oceans TARA_R110002094 (sample SAMEA4397409) | marine metagenome | biome: Polar Biome; feature: [MIX] marine epipelagic wind mixed layer (ENVO:01000061); material: water (ENVO:00002006), including particulate matter (ENVO:01000060) such as... | depth 10-100 m
GAGTGGTCAGCACCTTTGTTACGATGGCCCCGAACGCCAGCGCAAAGAGGCCTTCGAACCCTCGCTTTGCGCGGATATATGCCGCAGCGATAGGTGCCGACATACCGCGCAACTTCAAACATCCGCGCATTTGCGGCCATAACAGCGCCCAAGCCAAAGGCAGCAGAGACCGATCAGATAAACGAGCCTGCCGTTACGTCAGATGCCAGCGCCAAAGCCGCGCGACGGCCAGACGACATGGAGGTGCCCACAATGACAAAGTTGGAGGGACCGGGGCTGCCTGCGCCGATGAAGGCGGCAAACTGAATAACGGGCAGGTTCAAATCGGTTACTTGTCAGCTTCCCCGGCCTGGTCGTCCTCAGGAATATAGCTGCGCAGAAAAGCGATGACTTTCTCGGCGGGCATTTCGCAGGGATACAAGCCCGGCTCAGCGGTCAAGCCATAGAAATTCAAGCTGATGTAGTCACTGCCGCCCAATTTCTCAGCAATCAGTTTGGTCGATCGGCCCTTGTTGAACAGGCTGCGGGTCGCGACCTAGCGATTCCCGAGCTCTCACCAAGCGGCATCGACGCAAGCCGCGCGGCCACATCATCCGGGGATGTCACACTTTTTGGCCGATCTTTGGCTCAATGCCCGCCTTGAGGCGTTTGATATTGGCGCGGTGACGCCAGAAAATCAGGATGGTCAGCAAGATACCGAGCAAAAGTGCAGACCCGTACCCTAGAAAGACCATCAGGAAAGTTGAAGCTGCGGCCGCCGCCAATGCGCCCATCGACGAAATCCGGCTGACTGCAACCGCAATCAGCCACGCGATGCTGCACCCAACGCCAACCGGCCACGCCAAAGCCAGCAAGATACCCAGAAACGTCGCTACACCTTTGCCGCCGCGAAAACCCAACCAGATGGGATAGCAATGGCCCAGCATCGCAGCCAAGGCGGCAACTTGTGCCGCGTCTTCACCAGCAAACAGCCGCGCCAGCAGAACCGCAGCGGCCCCTTTTCCGCCATCCAACAGGACAGTAAGTGCCGCCGCTTTCTTGTTGCCAGTCCGCAGCACATTGGTGGCCCCAATGTTGCCTGACCCAATGTCACGCAGATTGCCCAACCCCATGGATTTGGTCAGGATCAAGCCAAAGGCGATGGACCCAATCCCATAGCCAATCACGGCCCAAAGGATCAAAACGGCAAGCGAGCTGTCGATAATTGGCATCAGGGGCCCTCGTAAACACAAATTCCGGCAACGTAAGTTGCAAGCACCTTACCCTGCATCCGCATGCCGTCAAATGGTGTGTTGCGCGATTTTGACCTTAGCGTGGCGCGGTCCATCACAAAAGGCGCGTCCGCGTCAAACAGCACCAGATCAGCAGGCGCACCGGCACTCAACCGGCCACCGGGCAGGCCAAGCCGCTTTGCAGGGTTCAGTGACAGCGCGCGCCAGAGGGTTGGCAGGTCCATCAATTCGGCATGCACAAGGCGCATGGCGGCGGGCAGTAGCGTCTCAAGACCAACCGCGCCAGAAGCCGCTTCTTCAAACGGCAGGCGTTTGGATTCCTCGTCCTGCGGCGTGTGCATGGAACAAATGATGTCGATCAAACCGCTCGCTACTGCTTGGGCCACCGCGATGCGATCATCCTCGTCGCGCAGCGGCGGTTTGAGTTTAAAGAACGTGCGGTAGTCAGCCACATCAAGGGCATTCAGCGTCAGATGGTGAATGCCGACACCCGCCGTGATATCCAGCCCATTCTTTTTGGCGCGTTCCAGCGCGGGCAGGGCGCGGGCAGTGGTGATCTGGTCAGCGTGGTATTTTGCGCCGGTCATTTCGATCAGGGCAATGTCGCGGTCCAGCCCCATCCGTTCAGCCATGGGCGACACGGCAGGCAATCCGCGTAGCGACGCAAATTTGCCGGAGGTCGCAGCCGCCCCTTTGCTGAGGATCGGTTCCTGGGGATGTGCAATCACCAAAGCACCAAGGCTGCGTGCATAGGTTAACGCGCGCGAGAACACCTTGGTATCGGTGATCACACGGTCGCAATCGGTAAAGGCGGCGGCCCCTGCGTCCATCAGGAAGCCTATCTCGGTCATCTCGCGGCCAGCGCGCCCTTTGGTCAGGGCTGCCATGGGCACGACGTTGACCGGTGCCGCCTCGTTTGCGCGTCGGGTGACAAATTCCAGGACCTCGGGGCTGTCGATGGCGGGGTTTGTGTCAGGCCGGGTGATCATCGTGGTCACACCACCCGCCGCCGCCGCCATCCCAGCAGAACGATAGCTTTCCTTGTGCCGCTCGCCGGGTTCGCAGACTTTCACACCCAGATCGACAATACCGGGGGCAAGATATCTTCCCTTGCAGTCGATCACCTGCGCATCTGCGGGCAGAGGGGCCATATCGGTTGAGACTTTGCTGATCTTGCCCCGATCGACGCTGAGTGTGCCGGATATGATGTTGCCGCTTTCAGGGTCGATCAGCTTGGCATTGATGAAATGCAGCGTCATGGCGGGCCTTTTGGTCAGGATGCAGTGTGTTTGGCATGTCTTGCCCGAAATTCGGCCGTGAACCAAGGGGCGATTGTATGTGGCAGCCCTAGAAAACTAAGTGGGCAGGGCCGCGTTTATTTGTGCGGTGGTTTCGGCAGGGAACGGCAGATACCGCAGAACAATGCGCTGACCAGAGATCAATTGCACCACGACGTTGCTGCCCAAGCGCCGAAAAGCGCTGTCGATCTCGGTTAGTGGAATGCGCGCACTGCCGTCCTGACCTTCATGTATCAGATGGCCATCGCTGATCTGCCAGCGGTCATTTTGTGCGGCGCGCCACCGCAATGTGTCATCAAAGATGAATCCCAATGTCAGCGTGAGGGCGGTTGGAATGACCCATAGGACGGGCAAGCTAAAGTAGAACGAAAGGCCAGCCCCCAAGGCCGCCAACACGACAAACGTTATACTGCCCACGATGAACGCCCGGCGGATGAAAAGGGATTTTTGCGGTGCCCAACTGAGGCCATCCAAAACTGCGTTGCCCGTCACGTCAGCCGACCCAAAGCATCAGACCGACAACCGCAAACGCCACGATTAGCGCGATCATCGCGATGCGTCCGGACATTTTAGGATCTGGTTTTGGCTCTTTCATATGCGTGTTCTAACCCAAGGTCAGGTCCGGTGCCAGTGGGTTAGCGCAAGGCCCACCAAAGGATCAGAGCGGCCAGCACCGCCAAACCCACCACAACCAATGATCCGCCTGCGCGTCCTTTTGGCGGAATGGGCGGCACAGCACCGGGGATGCCCGTATAGGGTGCCGCAGCCTCGCTCTCGAGTGGGATTGGTGTGCTGTCTGCTTGTTCCTGTGAATAGGTGCCGATCAGTGTGAGCTCGGGGATTGGGTCTAATGTGGCCTCTACGCCGCCAAAAGCGGGTGAATATACAAGCATAACCCAGCCATCCACCTTCGCCAGTTTCGCGGCATCGCGCGATATTTCCGCTTCGTTGACGTCGACCCCATCGCGCAGGTATCCGGCCAAGCCGAATTCGCCCAGGTCGGCCACGCGAAACACTTCGACCTTAATGGCATCAACAAATGTTGTGCCAAGCGCGCGTTCTTGGGGGCGCAGATCTTCGGCTGATGTTATGTCATCATTGTCGCGCAAAGCCTGAGCCGCGTCATCAGACATAGAGAGCGCAAAAACACGCAGTTTTCCATGTTCGTTCTTGGGGATGGTGATTTTTGGCATTGGATATCCTTCCTCTTCTTTCTCAACCCCCGTCCGGCCATTTTGTTCACGACAGTATCTATTTCATTTCACTCCGCAAATTGCGCGCGAGCAGGTCCATCGCGGCCATGCGCACGGCCACACCCATTTCAACCTGATCCTGAATGACGCTGCGGTTGATGTCGTCGGCCAATGTGCCGTCAATCTCAACGCCGCGATTCATCGGGCCGGGGTGCATCACGATGGCATCGGGTGCCGCATGGCTCAGCTTTTCCGCGTCCAGCCCATAACGGTGGTAGTATTCCCGCTCTGACGGGATAAACCCGCCGTCCATGCGTTCGCGTTGCAGGCGCAGCATCATCACCACATCAACGTCCTTTAACCCTTCGGCCATGTTGTCGAACACCTCGACCCCGAATTGATCAATCTGCGATGGCATTAAGGTTGGGGGGCCAATCAGGCGGATGCGGTTTTCCATCTTACCCAACAGCATAATGTTGGACCGGGCAACGCGGCTATGGGCAATATCACCGCAGATGGCGATGCTCAGACGGTGTAACCGGCCTTTCGCGCGCCGAATGGTCAGCGCGTCCAGCAATGCTTGGGTTGGGTGTTCGTGACGACCGTCCCCCGCATTCAGCACCGCACAATTCACCTTTTGTGCCAATAGGTCCACTGCACCCGATTGCGGATGGCGCACAACCAACAAGTCCGGGTGCATCGCGTTCAGGGTCATCGCAGTATCAATCAAGGTCTCACCCTTTTTGATCGAGGACGCCTGCATCGCCATGTTCATCACATCCGCGCCAAGCCGTTTGCCCGCAATCTCGAAACTCGCCTGTGTGCGCGTCGAATTTTCAAAGAACATATTGATCTGCGTCAGCCCTTTGAGTGCATCGCCATGCTTGGATGGCTGGCGATTCAAATCAGCATAAGTGTCGGCCAGATCAAGGATCGTTGTGATATCCACCTGAGAAAGCTGTTCAATACCCAGAAGGTGGCGGTGGGGGAATGTCATTGGGCGCGCCTTTGCAGTTCGCCGCTTTATAGGCGGGGGTTACGGGACACGGCAAGCGTTGGACAAAAAGAACTTTGTGGTTTTCAACATGGAATTTGAACCATTTCGAAGCAGGGGATTTAGATTGCACCATAAGGCGCATAGATTGAGGTATGGAATCGGCAAACACATATTGGGCAGACCGGGCCTTGCTGGAATGGCAGGTCGAACTGGGCGCGACAGAAGCAATCTGTGACGCGCCAGTTGACCGCTATGATGTACCGGCGGCGGTTGAAAAGCCGCAAGCCGCACCCCCCCAGCCCATGCCGATGACCGCCAAGTCAGCGCAAGTCGATGCAGTGGCCGTAGCAACCCAAGCCGCCGCCGCCGCGCAGACGTTGGACGATCTGCGCGACGCGATGGGACAGTTTGATTTATGTGACCTGAAAAAAGGCGCACGCAATCTGGTGTTTTCGGACGGCATCCCTGGCGCGCGGGTGATGATCGTGGGCGAGGCCCCAGGTCGCGACGAGGATCTTGCCGGCAAGCCCTTTGTTGGCAGGGCCGGGCAGCTGTTGGATAAAATGTTGGCCGCCATTGATCTGGGACGGGATCGCACGGATGCGCCGGTTTACATCACCAATGTGTTGCCATGGCGCCCGCCGCAAAACCGCGATCCGAAGCCGGATGAAATAGCGATGATGCAGCCGTTCTTGATGCGCCATATTGAGTTGGCCAAACCGGAAATGATTATGATCGTTGGTAATTGGTCATGTCAGGCGTTGCTGGGCAAACGGGGCATCACCCGGCTGCGGGGCAATTGGACGCAAGCGGCGGGCCTGCCCGCGCTGCCGATGTTTCACCCGGCGTATTTGCTGCGCAGCCCAGAGTTCAAACGCGAGGCTTGGGCGGATTTGTTGAGCCTGAAGGACCGGTTGCGCGATGGTTGATCCGCTGACACTTGCCGCTTTTGTGCCCGCCGCTTTGGCGCTGAACCTGACGCCGGGGGCGGATATGATGTTTTGTCTGGGCCAAGGTTTGAGGTCCGGGCCTCGGGCGGCAGTGGCGGCAAGTGCAGGCATTTCGCTGGGCGGGATGGCACAGGTGGCCTTGGCGGGTCTCGGCCTTGGTGCGCTGGTGGCGACCTTGCCTTGGGCCTTTGATGTGATCCGCTGGATTGGCGTGATGTACCTGCTCTATCTGGCGGTTCAGGCGTGGCGCAGCACCAGCGCGGTTGGGCGAGAGGGACCGGGAATGAGCGTGACGCTGGCCTTTTGGACAGGATTCATCGTAAACCTGACCAATCCCAAGGTAATCTTGTTTGTGCTGGCCTTTGTACCACAATTTGTCGTGCCAGAGGCAGGTAGCGTATTGCTGCAGTTCCTGATTTTTGGCGCAGTTTTGAGTGTCGGTGGATTTATAATCAACGGTGCGGTGGGTGTGTTTGCCAGCAGTATCGGCAGGCGCATGGTGCGCGGCGGTCGGGCCTTACGTTGGATCACAAGTGCGATATTCGTGGCACTTGCCGCGCGATTGGCAGTATTGGAGCGGTCATGAGTACCATCGACGAGACCAAAGATTTCATCCCCGTGCGCATCGCCATCCTGACGGTGTCCGATACCCGAGACGCGTCAGATGACCGATCTGGTGATGTGCTGGCCCAGCGGATTGAGGCGGCGGGGCATGTGGTGGTGGCACGCCATATTCTGCGCGATGAACGGGCATTGATTGCAGATCAGCTGCGCAGTTGGTGCAGTGATGCGGCGATTGATGTGGTGATCAGCACGGGTGGCACCGGGTTGACGGGCCGTGATGTGACGGTCGAAGCGCACAGAGATGTCTATGAGAAAGAAATAGAGGCGTTCGCAACCGTTTTCACCATTGTGTCGATGGAAAAGATCGGCACCTCTGCGGTGCAAAGCCGCGCCACGGGTGGGGTGGCAAATGGCACCTACCTCTTTGCACTGCCGGGCAGTCCGGGCGCGTGCAAGGACGCGTGGGATGCGATTTTACTCAAGCAGTTGGATTATCGGCATCGGCCCTGCAACTTTGTTGAGATCATGCCGCGTCTGGATGAACATCGGCGTCGCAAATGAAATGAGCCTTGGCGCAAGGGGATCAGCCCCCCGGATGTTCATTTGGTCTGATGAAATTGGACCGACGGAAAATACGACCGCTTGCGTACCACAATAGTGACTTGGTATTTTTTGGCTGTCCGCTAGATTAAGCGTTGCACACTCCGTTGTGGTTTTATGATCGGAAGAAGATGCGGTTTTTGCGTCAAAGTATGATTGGTCTGTTCTTGGCTGCGGTCACGTTGGGATTGCTGGTGTTTGCCGGGTATCTGGTCAGCGGTGCCGTGCAGGAACGGATGTCAGACACAACTGCGGCCCCGCCCGCGCGCGAGCGCGTTTTTGCGGTCAATGTGCGCGTAGCCAAAGCCGAGGATGCGACCCCCATTCTTGAGACCTTTGGCGAAGTGCAAAGTCGCAGATTGCTTGAATTGCGGGCCAGCGGTGGCGGTCAGATCGTCGAAATCGCAGATGGTTTTGAGGATGGTGGCCAAGTGCGGGCCGGACAGGTCTTGGTGCGTTTGGATCCTGCTGATATGCAATCGGCCGTAGACCGCGCTGCAAGTGATGTTGCCGATGCGCAAGCGGAAGGCCGTGATGCGGCGCGCGCACTTGAACTGGCCCGCGACGAATTGATCGCCGCAGAGGAACAGGCGGTGTTGCGCGCGCGCGCTTTTGACCGGCAGAGCGGCTTGGCCGAACGTGGGATCGGCACGGCGACTGCCACGGAAACCGCTGAGCTTGCGGCCTCTGCGGCCCGACAGGCCGTTTTGTCGCGCCGCCAAGCCGCCGTGCAAGCCGAAGCGCGCATAGATCAGGCCGCAACACAACTCACACGCGCCCGCATTGCCCACGCCGAGGCAGAGCGACGGTTGGATGACACCACGATCACCGCACCCTTTGATGGCACATTGTCAGCGACAAACGTCGTTGTCGGGCGTTTGGTGTCGGGCAATGAACGGCTGGCGGAACTGATTGATCCAGATGACCTTGAGGTATCTTTCCGTGTTTCCACTGCGCAATATGCGCGGTTGTTGGATGACAATGGCGCAATTGTTCAGGCTGATGTTACAGCCATTTTGGACGTGGTCGGCATTGACTTGAAAGCCAGTGGCAAAATTACACGGACAAGTGCGGCAGCCGGTGACGGCGCGTCAGGGCGATTGGTCTTTGCCGCGTTAAGCGAGGCAGCGGGGTTCAAGCCCGGCGATTTTGTCGCGGTTCATGTCCGCGAACCCGTGTTGCGCAATGTTGTGCGATTGCCCGCTTCCGCCGTGGATGCCGAAGGACAAGTATTGATCTTGGGCGAAGACAATCGGCTGGAGGCGGCAGACGTAGAAATCCTGCGCCGGCAAGGCGATGATGTGTTGGTGCGCGGGCCGATTTTGGACCGAGAAGTGGTTGAGGCACGTTCGCCCCTGTTGGGGGCTGGCATTGCCGTGAAGCCATTGCGCGCTGACCGGGCAGCGGTACCCGAGGCACCAGAGATGGTTGAGTTAACACAAGAACGCCGGGCCAAACTGGTGGCCTTTGTCGAAGGCAACAAACGGATGCCCCAAGAGGCCAAAGCACGGGCATTGGCCCAACTGTCAAAACCACAGGTCCCTGCCGCGATGGTCGCACGGATCGAAAGCCGGATGGGGGGATAGGCAATGGCGCGCCCCATCCCCAATGCGGCAGGTGGGTTGCTGTCCTATTTTACCCGTCACCGAACCGCAGCGAACCTGTTGCTGGTGGTGCTGTTGGTTGCCGGATTGGCCGCAGCACCCAACATGCGTGCCCAGTTTTTTCCAGATGTAATTATCGACAACGTCACGGTGCAAACATCGTGGACGGGTGCCGGTGCCGAGGATGTGGATGCCGCGATTGTGCAGGTGCTGGAACCTGCGTTGCTGGCCGTCGAAGGTGTCGAAAGCTCTGAGAGCACATCGAGCGAGGGGCGCGGCGTGGTGACGCTGGATTTTGAACCGGGCTGGGATATGGCGCGCGCGGCGGCAGATGTGCAGACGGCGGTGGATGCGGTCACAACCTTGCCTGAGGACGCAGATGAGCCTTATGTGAGGCGCGGCGCGTGGCGTGACCGGGTCACGGATGTGGTGATCACCGGGCCGATTGCACCCGCGCAGTTGGGCCGTTTCGCGGATGAATTTGTGACACGCCTTTTCGCGGTTGGTGTAACGCGGACCACGATCCAAGGGGTCGCATCGCCCGAAACCCTGGTCGAAGTCCCCTCGGCCAAATTGATTGCGTATGATATCAGCATGGCCGACATCGCCAGTGCGATCGCGGCCGAGGTGGATGCAGATCCGGCGGGCGATGTCGCCGGTGCCAATGCGCGGGTGCGCACAGGTACGGCCAAACGCAGCGCTACCCAAATAGCCGGCATTGTGCTGCGGTCAAACCCGGATGGGTCCAAGCTGACCATTGGGGATATCGCACAGGTGCGCAGCCAAGGTGTTGACCGCGAACGCAGCTTTTTTGTGGGTGCCAATCCGGCAATGTCAGTGCGCGTGGACCGTTCCGATGGCGGTGACGCAATTGCGATTCAGGAAAAGGTCGAAAGGGTCGCTGGTGAATTGGCGGCGAGCCTGCCTGCCTCTGTCACGGTTGAGTTGATCCGCACGCGGGCTGCCGCGATCACGGGCCGGTTGGACCTGTTAATCGACAATGGGCTGATGGGGCTGGGGCTGGTCGTTGCCCTGCTGTTTTTGTTTCTCAATGCGCGCACGGCATTCTGGGTCGCGGCGGGCATCCCTGTGTCGATGGCCGCAGCAATCGCGCTGATGTATGCGGGTGGGATCACAATCAATATGATCTCGCTTTTTGGGTTGATCATCACACTTGGGATCGTGGTTGATGACGCGATTGTGGTGGGCGAACACGCCGACCATCGGTTCAAAGTCATGGGCGAAAGCGCGATGGAGGCGGCAGAGAACGCCGCGCGGCGCATGGCAATGCCGGTTTTTGCCGCCACGTTGACCACGATCATTGCGTTTTTCGGGCTGGTTGTTGTGGGCGGGCATTTTGGCGATCTGATCAAGGATATTCCCTTTACAGTGATTGCCGTATTGGCGGCGTCCTTGGTCGAATGTTTCCTGATCCTGCCCAACCACATGGCCCACGCCATGCGCGCCGCACGGCAAGAACATTGGTACGACCTGCCCAGCCGCCTGGTAAATCGCGGCTTTATCTGGCTGCGTGAAACGCTGTTCCGGCCCTTTATGGCCGGGGTGATTATGGGGCGGTATGTGGTGCTGGCCGGGGTTGTTGTGGTGTTGGCCAGTCAGGTGGCACTGTTCATCAGCGGTGAGGTGCAGTGGCGGTTTTTTAACGCGCCTGAACGTGGCTCCGTCACCGGCAACTTTGCGATGGTCGAGGGGGCCAGCCGCGCTGATACCCTTGCCATGATGCGCGAGATGCAGCGCGCGACTGAGGAATTGGGTGCGGAATATGCCGAACGTTATGGTGCCAATCCACTTGATTATGTGATGGCGCAGGTGGGCGGCACCACGGGCCGGGGGTTGGCGGGTGCAGACACAAAAGACGCCGATCTCTTGGGCGGGATTTCGATAGAACTGATCGACGCCGATCTGCGCCCCTATTCCAGCTTTGCCTTTGTTGGCGAATTGCAGGACCGGGTGGTCAATCATCCGCTGGCCGAAACAGTCAGTTTTCGGGGATGGCGGTCCGGCCCCGGCGGTGATGCGCTGGATGTACAGTTTTACGGGGCGGATACCGACACCCTAAAAGCAGCGTCAGAAGATTTGCAGACCGCCTTGCGCCAATATCCAGAGGTCAGCGCGGTTGAGGATAATCTGGCCTATGACAAGGAAGAGCTGCTCCTTGATCTAACGGCACAGGGTCAGGCGCTGGGCTTTACCATCGACATGCTGGGCCGCGCGCTGCGCAATCGGTTGGGCGGGATAGAGGCCGCGACCTATCCCGATGGGCCGCGTTCCGCCGCCATCCGCGTGGAATTGCCAGAAGGCGAATTGACGGCTGATTTTCTGGATCGGACCCAGATGCGCACGCCCGATGGTGTCTATGTGCCATTGGCCGATATTGTGAGTGTGACGCGGCGCACTGGGTTCAGTACGGTTCGGCGTGAAAATGGCATTCGGCTGATTTCAGTCACGGGCGACATTTCCGAGGACGACCCGGCGCGCGCCAGCGAGATCACCCGAGCGCTGGCTGATGATACCTTGCCCCGCATCGCGTCGGCGCGTCAGGTGGAATTCCGCCTTGCGGGCCTCAGCGAACAGGAAAACGAGTTTCTCAGCGATGCGTTGACTGGGCTGATCCTGTGCCTGACGGGGATATATCTGGTGTTGGCCTGGGTGTTCGGGTCGTGGACCCGGCCCATAGTGGTGATGGCGATCATCCCGTTTGGATTGGTCGGCACGATTTATGGTCATGCGCTTTGGGATGTGCCGCTCAGCATGTTCACGGTGGTGGGTCTGTTGGGTATGACGGGGATCATCATCAACGATTCCATCGTGCTGGTGACGACAATAGACGAATATGCCGAAACACGTGGGCTGGTTCCGTCGATCATTGATGGGGCGGCGGATCGTTTGCGGCCCGTGATGTTGACCACCATGACAACCGTGCTGGGTATGGCACCGCTGCTTTATGAGCAAAGCCAGCAGGCGCAGTTTTTGAAACCCACGGTCATCACGCTGGTTTACGGCCTTGGATTTGGGATGTTTTTGGTGCTGTTGGTGGTGCCCGCCTTGCTCGCGGCACAACATGACATCGCGCGCCAGATTGCCGCCATGCGGCGCGGCATGCGTGCGCCCGTTGGGGTCTTGCGCTGGGGGATGTTGGCCCTATGGGCCTTGATCATCGGCTGGGGCGCGTTGACCCTTGGTTGGGCAATTTGGCAGGGCCAGTTGCATCCGGGATTGGTACAGGTATTGCCGATGTTTGCGGGCATGTCCGCGATGACGGCAGCCTTGATCCTGTTCGTCGCCGGAGCTGCCTTTGTCGCATTGTTGGGCTATATCATCGGGGCCTTGGCGTTTGCCTTGCAGCGGCGAACGGCCCCCAACCCAGCGCCCTAGCCCGGCGCGCACCCCTGAATTTCTACAGCGTGGTTCTTGCCCAGCACGGTGATGCGAATGGCAGAGTGGTCGATCGCCAATGTGCCGCCGTCGGTTGATGCCAGATCGCCGATGGCGGTCAATTGCCCACCAGTGCGGTTGCTGTCCGTTTCGCTCATCCACATGTTCGGCTGACCCGGTTCGATCACGACCACTTCTTGGCCTCCTGTCGAAGGGACGTTCACGCGGGTTTCAATTTCTAGCCCAGCAGCGGTCGGGCGCAGCGCACAGGTTGCGGATTTCACACCCGCCTCTGACGCGGAGTAGGGCCGTGCAGCAAGAGCAGCGGCAATCACGGGTGTTGGTTTGCTGCTTGTCGTGTCCAACGTCGCGGTCAAGGAGAACTGTTGTGGTACGCAAATGTCGCTGCACACGCCGATATCGAGATCCGCGCGCAACGTTACCGGCTTGCCAGATGTGCGCGGCGCGATGGCAATCGGCAAAATCAATTCATTTGCATATCCGATGGTCCGCACGCCGCCTTGTCGGAACACCTTTGGCGCGGGCCATGTGATCTCGACACCGCGCAAGTTTGAGGACCGCGACCAGTCAAACACAGGCGGGATGCCATTGTCACCGGGACTGCGCCAATAGGTTTTCCACCCCGGTGCCAGTGTCAGTTTCAATGCGGCCACGCGGGTGCCATCCGGCTGCTGCCATCCGGTGAGGATTTCACCAGTGACGGGCATGCCAATCGGGTCTTGGGCCGCTGCAGGAACGGCGAACGAGCCAAGGATGAGGGCGCTGATCAGTGATTTTATCATGCATCCTAAATGCGCTAATCCCCGTCCGCTGCCAAGTCACGTTTGTATTATCCATATTTCGCCGATGGCGGGGCTTGACCCTTGTCAGCGCCAAAGGCAGGCTGCATGTTTGAAGTCAATCGGAATACAAGAAAGCATACTTGTCATGTCCTCAAACATCCTGAACCTGACTGGAAAGCTGCTGGTGGCGATGCCGGGCATGGGCGATCCTCGCTTTGCCCACGCGGTGATTTACCTGACTGCCCATTCCGGTGAGGGCGCGATGGGGCTGATGGTGAACAAGCCCGCACCAGAGTTGAAGCTGTCGGATGTTCTGGATCAATTGGTCGATAGTGCAGCTTTTGTTGGTGGCTCGTTAGGGGTGCACATCGGCGGCCCTGTTGAGACGGGGCGCGGCTTTGTGTTGCATTCTGCAGAATACCGCTCGGCGATTGAAACGCTTGAGATTACGGGAGGTTTTGCCCTAACGGCGACCTTGGATGTGCTGGAGGATATTGCAGCGGGTCAGGGGCCGAAAAAAGCATTGCTGACCTTGGGATATACCGGATGGGGACCGGGGCAGTTAGAGGGCGAGATTGCACAAAACGGATGGCTGACTTGTGATGCTGACACCAAATTGGTTTTCGACCTGCCGGATGCCAAGAAATGGAGCGCTGCGTTACAGTCAATTGGAATTGATCCATTGGGACTTTCGGCAGCGGCAGGGCGTGCATAGCCTGAGGTTTTAACGTGGCGCTGCGGCCCTTTGCAGCCGATCATTGATGGCCCGACCCAACCCATGTGCCGGGATCGGGGCAACGGCGATGGGGCGTTGCAGGGCGTCCAGTTGATGCAAGCAGTCAAAAAGGGTTGCCGCTGCCTCAACCAGATTACCCGTGGGTGACAGGTTCAGATCACAATCCACTGGGCCGAACCCCAGCAGAACTTCATTGCCAGTCGCCTGCGCCGCGTTCAACCGAACGCTGGCACCGGGCGCGTAGTGTGAGGCAAGCTGTCCCGGCGCAATCACATTTGCGCTGCTTGCATGCGCCAAAGGCGAACCAAGTGCTGCCTCGATCGCCTCTTGCGGTAACCCGCCTGCGCGCAGAACGGTTGGGGTGGCCCCTTGCAGTCCGATAATCGTGCTTTCCAATCCAACAGGGCAGGGGCCATCGTCCAGAATGGCGGCGATGCGCCCCCCTAGGCCGGACATGACATGGGCCGCTGTTGTGGCGCTGATCCGTCCGGAAGGGTTGGCCGAAGGCGCTGCAACGGGGCCACCAAATTCGGCAAGCAAACGGCGCGCAGAC
>TARA_R110002094_G_scaffold219762_1_pt1 | contig 13698 bp, 11 predicted proteins | sample TARA_R110002094 | Tara Oceans TARA_R110002094 (sample SAMEA4397409) | marine metagenome | biome: Polar Biome; feature: [MIX] marine epipelagic wind mixed layer (ENVO:01000061); material: water (ENVO:00002006), including particulate matter (ENVO:01000060) such as... | depth 10-100 m
TTGAACTCGGCATATTGTTTAGATGCTCTTTGCCGGACGCTTACCTTGGCTGGCATTGAAGTACGAGTAAGATTTTCTTCATGGGCAAGAAGTCTCTATGACGCCGATAGAGGCTTATGTCTTATTGCCGGTATTTGCCAACTAAAGAGCGAAGATCACGCTTTATCTTCTCATCAAAGCCCGTTGTAAAACAAGTTTTAGGTTTATACATTAACAGTGGCAAAAATATTGAAGAGGTAATGGGTGGTGTTCTAGCAGTGGAGCGCTCAAGCTACTTACCTAAGATATTGACCCAACAGCTGTGGGAACATTATGAAATAATATCACCAATGCATGGAGTTAAGATGCTGGCAAAGACTAGAGTTGATGCTTTATTTGCAGCAGAAGAACACATAAATTTTCTCGCCTTAGAAAATGAGAAATTAACCAATCAAATTAAATTAGCGATACCTGAATTAGATACCGTATATGGCTATCTAGCTTCTAGTAAGGATAAGAAAGGTAAAAATATTATTGATGCATTTAACAATAATATCGAACAAGTACTAAAACAAGTAAATATTTAACCTGGGATCTGTTTAAGAAACCATTTTTCTAAACAGCCATCACTTAAAATTAACTCGCTGATAATCTAATACGTGGCTTTTGCTTCTTTAAGCAATAAGTCACTATGCCTGAAATTACATTCAACATAAAACACAGCTTCACTTCAGTACTGACTGTGCTAAAAATACAAAAGAGCCCATAAAGTCATTACTTTATGGGCTCTTTAAAATAACTGAATTTTATATAATCTAAATTACATGCCTTTTTTATTCAAAGCTATATCTAAAAGAAGCACCAAATGTGCTGCCTGGAGCGTAATAAGTTGTAGCTCCTAACACACCTAAATCGAGAGAGTAGGCTTTGTATGTTTCATCAAAAATATTTTTCGCATAGATACTTACATCCCAAGACTCTGTACTATAATTAATGCTTATATTAGTAACATTGTAAGCATCTTGCTCTGTTCCTGGGCCATTTGTAAGCTCTAAGAACTGGTCGTCATAGAAAGCACCATCAAGTTGTAAAACAATATTAGCATCCTGCAGTTCTGTATAATGGCGAATCAAATAGTTACCCGAAAATTTCGGTGCGTTTGGGAATTCAGCATTTTCAATTGGATTAGCACCTGCTTCAACAAGTTCAACCTCTGATTCAATAAAAGCGATACCTAACATCACATCTAAATTGTCTGTCAGTGAACTTACCAATTCGAATTCACCACCATAAGAAGTCGCATCTGAGTTTCCTACCTGTGGATTGGGTGATTTACCACCTGGAGGGATCGCAACAAATGTTTGATAATCTGTATAATCATAGTAATAAACAGTACCATTTAAGCGTGTAGAATCTGTAAGGCTTGCTTTAAAACCTACTTCATATGAATGTAATACTTCTGGATCATGAGTGAATCTTTCTGGAGAAACAGCTGATGCTAATGACCAGTTACCCCCTTTAATACCTCGGTTCCAAGAAACAAAACCCATTACATCACTGCTAAACTGGTGCTTTAAAGATAAGCGAGCAGCATAATCGTCATAATCGATTGAATCATCTTTAAACTGATTAAGAATGTCATTTGAATAATTACTGTTACTTTCAGTAGCAGCGTATACAAGTGGCGTAATTTGTTGATCAGAAGTAAACAACGCAACCCAGTTCATTTTTTTTTCGTCTTTAGAATAACGAAGACCAGCAGTTAAAGTTGTTTTATCAGATAAATCAAAATCAATTTGACCAAAAATAGACATATTCTCAACAGTCATATTGTAATATCTATCTGAATGACCATCAAAAGGATTATCATCAAATACGGTTGGCGCTTCAATCATACCTGCTTCCCATAATTCAAAAGAAAGGTCGATATTCGGAGCCCCTGTTGTTATCGCATAGGCATCCATTTCATAATCCATGTAGTATGCGCCAATTTGCCACTTTAAAGCCCCACTGTCACCCGATAAACGAAACTCTTGAGTAAACTGCGAAACTTCTGAATCTTGGCCAAAAACTACTACAGGATCTGGAACTGCGTCACCATCTTCTAAGTATTCTTTGTCCATATCCATGAAATTAGTAACAGAAACAAATTCAAAACCGTCAAAGTCTTTAGTGAATTTAGCTGTATAGCTATTTGATTCACGGTTTAAATAACCTCGCGTATCACTTGAGTGTTTATGAGGGTCGCCTGAAGTAACGCCACCAGTAACAATGGCGCGACCATTATCATCTGTTGGACAAAATCCATCAGCATCAAAATCACAGTTTTCTAATACATAGCCACCCGTTGGCACATCATCATCTTTAGAGTGCTTAACAATAAATTGACCAACAAGCGTATCAGAAAAATCTACTTCAATAGTTCCTCTTAAGCCGTAACCATCTGAACCACCAATAGCACGTTGGTCCACAGCAGGATCGTCAATAGGCTCAATGTAACCATCAGAGGATTCATTACGAAAAGCAAAGCGACCACGAACATTATCAGCGATTTCACCACCAATAGCACCTTCAATACTTTGCTTGTTATTGGAACCAAAATCTAGGTCAAGGTAACCATTAGTATAATTATCTTTGGCGCCTGCACTAATGTAATGCACTAATCCACCAGTAGCATTTCGACCAAACAACGTACCCTGTGGGCCACGTAATACTTCAACACGTTCAATATCAAACATTTGACCTGAAATAGCGTTCATACTGGCAATGTATACTTCATCTTGATAAACCGCGATAGGCGCTTCAAGGTTATCTACATAGTTGTTTTGAGAAACACCACGTATATTAAAAATTGTAATTTGAGGCGACCAAGCATTAACTTGGAAGTTTGGAATTTGTTGAGTAATTTCTGAATTGTCACTTAATCCTAATGCATCTAACTGCCCACCAGATAAGGCAGATACAGATACAGGAACAGATTGTATTGATTCTGAACGTTTAGTTGCCGTTACTTCAATAACTTCAAATAAACTTTCTTCCTCTTTTTTAGTTTTAGATTCTTCAGCATAAGTTTGCCCTGCATAGGCAAGTATAAGCGCAGCAGATACTGCTTTTGATAATATTGTCTTTTTCATGTTTAACCTTGATGTATGAGAGTGCTTAGTTAATAAACTATCAATCATCTGGTTTTCATACTTAACTTATGAGGACAAAGTAAAACTCTATGTTTTATATCAAAGTAATTTATTTAATATCATGTTAATAGTTTTTTATAAAAGATAAAAATTATGAGTTATAGGTGGGGTTTGAGATAAACGAAACAGTACAAAGCTAAAGCAAAAAATAGCTAACTAAGCACATGTAATATTTTAACTTTGCTTGTATTTTTGTTTTATCGCGTTATCTAATAGATTTTCGATATTTTATTGGCGTTAAACCATCATTCCATGCAATAAAAGCACGGGTAAAAGCCGCAGCAGATGAATAGCCTAAAAGGTTACTAATTTGATAAACGTGTAGCGTCGTTTCTTTTAAATATTTACGCGCTAACTCTACGTTACAACTAGTGAGAATATTTTTATAACTGGTCTCTTCTTTTTTTAAGCGCCTATAAAGAGTTGGAACTGAAATATTTAAGCGTTCTGCAATAACTTTTGCCGTGATAATAGTTTCACTGTGACTACTAATAATTATCTTTTTCACGTATTCGGTAAATGAAATAACATTATTTTTGGACAATAAATCTTGATCTAAATAATTTTTTAAGATGTTTGTCAGTTCGGGATCAGAGCGAGAACTTTTAGTAAAAAGAAAATCTGATTTTACGTATACCGCATTTCTTTCTTCACCAAAATGGCATGGACAAGAAAATAATTGATTGTATCTAGATACATCTACCGATGGAGAATGTCTAAAGCTTATTTTTGCACACTTAATATTATTATTAGAAAACAAACGAATAAGCCGATAATGCAAGGCAATACTTAACTCTACATCGACGCGCGTATCGAGTTCTTCCATGCCATATATTTCATAACCGAAAGCGTAATAGTCTCCTTCTTTTTTTAGGTAAGAGTCACTCGATTCTTGAAATAAATTTTGATAATGACAAATTGCACTGAGACCATCGTATAAGGTTGCGGACGACCAAAATAAAAAACCAACAGCTCCCATGATTTCTGGACCTATTAATTTCGCAAGTCTAATGCAAAGTAAGGGATCATTAGCTTTAAGTGTTATTCGGTTTAAAAATTTTAAATAACGGGAAAGAGGAATTTTCCCGTGAGGTTGCTCAAGTTCATATTTACTAATGCCGCATTCTTGTAAAATATCGTCTACTTCAATACGAAACTCAGCAAGAGGTAGCTGAATGCTGCGCAAAACACTTGACCACTGAAGTGGCTGTACAGTAAATTTAGGATGAACTTGTGTTACATCAATATCGATATTTCTTTCCATTAATTAACCCTCTATAACAACCCTCACCTAACATAAGTAAAGGTTATCATTGAGCTATTTAATGTCCCCACCATAAATGGACTTGTATTCAATGAACTCATGTAAGCCATGTAAACCCCATTCGCGACCATTACCTGACATTTTATAACCGCCAAATGGAGCACTAGAATCTAACCCTTTACCGTTAATATGAACCATACCAGTTCGTAATTGATTTGCAATATTAACCGCTTCAGAGTGTTCGTGATGCCATACATAGCCAGACAAGCCATAATCACTATCATTGGCAATTTCAATCGCTTCTTCAAGTGTATCGTAAGACATAAGGCTAAGTACTGGACCAAAGATTTCTTCTCGCGCTAAATCCATGTCCGGTGTTACATCACCAAATACAGTTGGTTTTATAAAGTAACCCGCCGTTAAGCCGTTAGGTTTTTCATTGCCACCGCAAAGTAAAGTTGCGCCGCTTTTTATACCTTCCTGAATCATGCTTTTAATTTTGCTATATTGATTTTTATTAGCAACTGGACCTATATCAGGATTGTTTTTAGGTAAATCAACGGTTAATGCATTAACCTTAGCAGCAATTGCCGTACTTACTTCTTGATAATGCACTTTCGGTATTAATAAACGTGTCAACGCATTACACGATTGACCGCTATTTAACATTGAAGAATCCACTACTTGCTTAGCAATTTGGTCAACATCAACTTCGCTAGCAATTATACCTGCTGATTTTCCACCGAGTTCAAGTCCAACGCGTTTAATGCTTGGTGCACAAGAGTGGCTAATAGCAATACCTGCACGGGTAGATCCTGTAAATGACACCATATCAACATCTTTATGGCTTGTTAAACTGTCACCAATATCGGCTCCTGTACCATGAATAAGGTTAAATACCCCTTTTGGTACGCCCACTTCATGTATGATTTCAGCTAAAATAATAGCGTCCAATGGTGCTAATTCAGAAGGTTTTAATATCATAGTACAACCAGCTGCCAATGCTGGCGCCACTTTGGTTGCTATTTGATTTAATGGCCAATTCCAAGGAGAAATTAACGCGCTAACGCCAATAGCTTCTTGTTTAATAATTGTCCCTTGAGCCGTGCTTTCACTAAATTTATGCGACCTTAAGATCTTGATTATTTCGGAAAAATGCTGACTACCTGATGGCGCCTGTGCATTGATAGAAAGATCATAAGGAGCGCCCATTTCGGCACTGATAGCATAGGCTATATCATCATTGCGCAAAATTAATTGCGCATTGATAGCTTCTAATAGTTCAATACGCTCTTGAATTGAGCTATTAGAAAAATTTGTAAAAGCTTGCTTAGCTGCACTAACTGCAGCATTAACATCGCCCTGACCAGCACAGGCCAATTGAACCATTGGCTCCTCAGTTGCTGGATTTATCACAGCAACTGATTCTTGACCTAGCGGGTTAACCCAAGCACCATTAATATAAAATTGACGGGTATTTAAGTTATTTATCAAGTTTTGATTCATAGTGAGTAGCCCCTTGGCCTGTAGCAGCTCTTTTTCCTCGATGTTCCCAATCACCGCCCATAGCTGTAGAAATTACTTCTTCAGATTCTGTTGGTTGAGCACCGACGTCTGTACGAATTGGAGTAGGACCAACAACGATTTTGTTTGTTAAACGGCCTAAACCTTCAACTTCAACTTCACAAATATCACCAGGATATACTGGACGGCTATTTGCAGGTGTACCTGAAAGTAAAACATCGCCGGGTAATAAGGTAATAGTACGAGCGATATCAGCTACTAGATAATTCATGTCCCATTCCATGTTATCCGTATTATCTTCTTGAACCACTTTACCGTTTACATAAGTGCGGATCATTTTGTTTTTGAAATCCCAGCCTGTTACAAGACCTGGGCCGATTGGACATAAAGTATCAGAACCTTTAACACGAAGCATTGAACCCGCGTCAGTGTCTCTGAAATCGTGTAAACCGTAATCATTTGCTACGGTATAGCCGGCAATGTATTCACCCGCGTCTTCTGGAGCGATGTTACGACAATGCTTACCAATAACGATAGCTATCTCACCTTCATAGTTAAGGTACTTACAACCTTCAGGACGAACCACATCGCCATTATGGGTGTTCATTGCTGTTAATGGTTTATGGAAATAAGTAGGTGCTGGAGGTAGTTTCGTAATAAATTCATCTACACGGCTATGATAATTTAGATGAACAGCAACAATTTTTGTTGGATCAACAGGTGGTAAATGTACTGCATCAGCGATAGCAATAATTCTACCATCCTGTGCTACTAAGTTATCACCGTCACGTTCAGTTAATATTGGGTAGCCGTCTAATAAGATTTTACGATATTCTTTAGTCATGATTTATTTCTCATATGGAATTAGTTGAGCTTAATCATATGTGCTTAAAACAAAAAACACTTAGCAAAAGTGGTCAAACTGCACTTCCCCCCTAGTATCTAAATTCAATACGAGAGACATTAGCGTTGAAATTAAAATTTGAAAATAAAATTTATTAGGAGAACAATCATGGCTAATTTTTATTACCCTCGAACCCTTTCAGGGAAATCAGCTATTTTACCACCAGTGCCATGGCATTATTCTGGTGAGTTAATCACTTTAGAATTCCGTACTGACCCTGAAGCTGTTAAAGCTTTATTACCAGAAGGTGTAGAATTAGCGGATGATGATCCAGGCGCAGTAGCGGCAATTTGGGCTGACTGGCAAAGTTGCTCAGATGATTACAATGAAATTGAAGACCCTATTCGTGGTCAATATAAAGAAATGTTTATTGTGGTACGTTGCAAATACCAAGGAAAAACATACTCTCGCTGCGTCTTCATCTGGGTTGATAAAGAGTTCGCAATTATTCGTGGTCAACATCAAGGGTACCCTAAAAAATTAGGTAGTATTCAAATGAGTCGTCCAGTAAACGTAGGTAAAGCGGGTCCTAGATTACAAGTTGGTGAAACTTTTGGTGCAACATTAGCGGCATGGGATCGTCGTCTAGCTGAAGCTAAACTTACCTTAACTGAAACCGCTGAACAACCAGGTTTTGTTAATTCGCACCCTATGCTTCATCACCGTTGGTACCCTGCTATTGAAACAAATGGCACAGACAGCATCGAGGAAGTTGTTACTATGGGTGGTTTTGACGTTGATTTCGGCCGTTGTTTCAAAGGTGACTTTGATCTTAAATTCTTCGAATCTCCAGTTGAAGAGCTCACTGGTTTAGTTCCACATGAATTTATCGCTGGCTACTGGCATGAAGTGGGAGTTTCTTGGAAATCAGGTACTACGTTGTCACGTAAAACTCTACCAGATTTTTAACCTAGAACTGAATGTAATAAAAAGCCATTTAGTGATGCTAAATGGCTTTTTTATACAAAATTCAACAGTGATTCATCAATACATATACTTATGAATATTCATTAAAGATACTGACAATTAAGCACTTCTGGTAACCCATAACATTTCCTAAATAAACCAGCCAAATTCGATATAAGAAAATCAATACTTCATTGAAATCAAACAATAATAGTGATGGTTAATGATGAAAACGTGAGGGATAGTGGAAAGGGTATTATATAAAAAAAAACACCCAAGCCACTTTATGAGAAACAAGTAACTGAGGTGCTAAAGGTAATAATGGTCTAATTAATTAAGAACAAGATCCTTCTAATATTTGTAATGTTTTCAAGTCTGAATGAAATTCAAGTGCGTAATGACCGCCTTCACGACCTAATCCACTTTGACCGACACCACCAAATGGTGCAGTTAAGTCTCTTACTAAAAACGTATTCACCCATACTGTACCGCCGCGAATTTGTCGACCCACACGTTCAGCTCGCTCTTGGTTGCCGGTATAAACAATCCCCGATAAACCAAATACAGTTGAATTAGCAAGCGCTACGCCTTCTTCTTCAGTTTTAAATGTTTGGAACGTTAATACAGGACCAAATATTTCGCTTTGTACGACTTCAGAGTCATTGCTTTTAGGTGCGATCAACGTTGGTTCAAACCATAGTTGCCCTTCTTTAAAGCGCTTGCCGCCTCGTAAAATAGTATCGCCATTCACTTTAGCTCGATTAACAAAGCCTTCAACACGGTCAACATGAACAGGATGGATCATCGCAGACATCGTTGTATCTTCGCTGCGGCTATCGCCCATCACATGTTTGTCAGCATAATGATTGAATTTCTCTAAAAAGACTTCTTTAATGCTTTCATCAACGATGATACGTGAACCTGCCATACAAACTTGACCACTGTCATCGAATTGGCCTGCTGCTTTTTTCGCGGCAGCATCAATGTCTGCATCAGCAAAGACTAGTAAGCATGACTTACCACCAAGTTCAGCAGTAAACGGGACGATATTTTCTGCCGCTGCTTTACCGATGATTCTTGCTGTTGGTACTGAGCCAGTAAAAGAAATGCGTTTTACTCGTGGGTCTCTTACTAAGCAGTCACCTACTTCGGCACCTAAACCTTGAACAATGTTAAATACTCCTGGTGGAAAACCCGCTTTATCAATTAAGTCAGCGAGTACCGTTGCCGATAATGGCGACCATTCAGCAGGTTTTAAGATGACAGTGTTACCGGCAGCTAGTGCTGGCGCGCATTTCCATGTTGATAACATGAAAGGTGCATTCCAAGGGGTAATGATAACAGTTGGACCCGCAGGCATTCTTACAACAGTATTTGCTGTGCCTTTCGAACTCCATACTCTTTCTTCATGCTCAACGGCTAAATCAGCGTAGTTTCTGAAGTTTAATGCGCCACGTGGAACTAAGCGTAAGCTTAAGCTTTCGAAAAGCATCGCCATATCACTACATTCAACATTAGCAATATCTTCTTTATGCTCATCAATAAGATCCGCTAAACGATGAAGATATACAGCTCGTTCTACAGGCGTTAAAGCAGCCCATGCAGGGAAAGCTTTTTCTGCTGCGGTTACCGCTTGATCCGCTGTGGTTTTATCTCCACGTGCGATTTCGCCTAATTTACGTTCCCAATTCATTGGTGAATGCGTAGTAAAGGTTTCAGGTGAACTAACTCGTTGCCCACCAATGTAATGGTCTCCTGAGACCATTACGCCATCGACATTAAATCTATTTGTCATAACAAATTCCTATAAAACTGAAAATTTAATTGGTAGTTTTTTAATACCTAAAATGAAATTAGATCGTAAATAACTGTGCTGTGCTGTTTGCTCAATCTTGCAAACTCGCTTCGCTAATTCCTCAAGAACTACTTTTAACTCAAGCTTTGCTAAATACATACCTAAGCAAACATGCGGCCCCCCTTGGCCAAAAGAAACATGCCTATTGGGTGATCGAGTAAAATCTATTTGGTCAGGGTGAGTAAAAATAGTCTCATCGTAATTACCGGCGTGGAACCATAAAACGACTTTATCGCCCATTTTAATGAGTTGATTCTCATATTCAAAATCTTCGGTTGCTGTTCTTCTAAAATGAGTTGTTGGAGATGACCAGCGGATCATTTCATCTGTCGCACGATTAAAAAAATCAGTATCGCCTTCGTGTGCTTTCAATTGCGTTAGTAAATACGGATTATTGGCTAACGCGTGAATACTTGCTGCAATAGCAAAACGTGTGGTGTCATTACCTGCGGCGACAGCTAAACAGAAAAAGTTTCTGAACTCATCATCACTGATCACTTTTCCATCTTTATTCGGCTGCATAATCAAGTTTAAAATACCAACATCTTCACCTTTACGAATACGTTTTAATAATTGGTTAGCATAATCAAATAACTCTATGGCTGATGGCGATCTAAAAGGCAGCATGCGATATTTATCGGTGTTTACTTTATCAATAACAAAATCGGTATAATCGGGATCTGTATTTGAAATTAATGCATCGCCTTTTTTCACTAACCATTCAGTATCCTCTTCAGGTACACCTAAAATACTCCCCAGCATTCTCATCGGTAACTGGCAGGCTATTTCTTGTGTAGCATCAAATTCGCCAAGCGCCATAGCCTTATCAATTAAACTTGCTGTTATATCTCGAATTTTTTCTTCAAATATAGCCATTTCACCACGTGAAAAAGCCTTATTCATCAACAAACGATACTTAGCATGATCAGGTGGGTCTATTTCTTGAAATGTTTTTCGTGCTTCAAACTCTTCTGCTGTTTGATCTTCAATACGAATACCTTGAGCCGAAGAGAGTAGTTTAGCCTTTTTGTTTAACGCTATAATATCTTGGTGTCGGGTAACCGACCAAAATCCAGCGCCATTTTCTTCGTCACACCAAACGAGTGCAGCTTCTTTTTGCATTCTTTTAAATGTTTGATATGGAGCGCCTTCGTTAAAAGCTTCATAACTCGATAAATCAACATTTTCATCCGTAGACGTAGAAAATGGATACTGCCAGTTTGCATTAAGCATACGCTATACCTTAATTTATCGAATCAAATATAATAGGCATAATAATCAATAATTTCATCTCTGCTCTTGCCTGATAATTCTTTTGCCTCAGCTTTTTTAATTGCATAATAATTAGCAATTAAATCATTACCAATAGCGTCAACAAATGCTGTATCTGCTTTTAATAAATCTAGTGATTCATTTAAAGAGTGTCCAAGATGAGGACATGTTGTATCAGGTTTCTCGATATTTTTAGGTGCTTCTTTAGGCAAGTTATATTGGTTTTCAAATCCCAATAAAGCCGCTTGTAAAATAGCAGCAACAGCAAGGTATGGACTCGCAGAACAATCCCCTGCACGATGTTCAATACGGGCACTTTGTCCTGATTCTTTCGATAACCTAACCGCTGCGGCTCGATTATCATGACCCCAACTCGCCCAATACCCACACATACCATCTGGTGTTAATCTCTCGTATGAATTAACCGTTGGAGCAAGAATTCCACCTAAAGCTTCATGATGTTTTAATAAACCAGAGATACAACCTTTTGCCAGCGTCGATAATTCGTTTTCTTTGATGCCATTTGCTAATGCATTATTACCATTAATATCTCTAAAGCTAAGATTAATATGTAAGCCAGAGCCACTAATATCTTTAAAAGGTTTAGGTAAATAAGATAAAACATAGCCACGTTCATATAAAACTTCACGTGCCATATTGCGGAATAAGAAGAAATCATCACATGCTTTTAATGCATCATCATACTGTAAGGTTAATTCAAATTGTGGGTTATCAAATTCAGCATTTATTGATTCGACTGGAATGCCACATTTCGTTGCTTGATCCCAGATTAGATCCATTAACCCCTCAGGGTCATTAAAAGGCCCGGTACCATAAACATATGAACCTGGCGTATTGTAAGGTTTTAAACCATCACTAATACTTTCGAGTACATACGCTTCTCCTTCTAAACCAACCAAAGGGTCTAAACCATGGCGACGCCATGCTTCAATGGCTTTTTTCAGTGCCGTTCTGCCACATAATCCATAAGGCTTACCATTTTCATAGATATCAGCAATCGCTACTTTAGTATTCTCATGCCAAGAATCTCGATACTGTGATGGATCAAATTTTAATGTAACATCAGGTAAGCCTTCTTCAACACCAGCACCTGGCGCATTAATTTGTTGACGTGAATAAGTTACCGCAAAAACCCCTTTACAGATCCCCGCCTCACCTCGACTAGCGACGTTTTCAGGTAAATATTTCCCTCTTGCAAGGTTTAATTGATCACAAAAAAGCACTCTAATTTTTTGTTCTTTGTGTTTATTTGAATTTGCCATAAGTTGTCTTACGCATTCCAGATAACTAATAATATGGAACTAAAATTAAAGTGTTTTGTGTAAAACATCTTAACAAATCAGGACAAACTGCTTTGTTTAAGCATTCCTTGATATATGAGGACAAGTTACTTATTGACCATGTATATCAAACATTATTAAGCATAAGATAGAATTATACTTAGATTTGGAGATAAAAATGAGTAACTCTAATAAACAAAATAAATCAGGTGAAATTATTGGTGCAGGTCTTTTATCGCATGTTCCAACAATTATGCTACCTAAAGAAATTCAAGATGAATTAAACGATGGTAAAGAAATTTCATTAATTCCGGGCTTTCACCGCCTGAAAAAAGAAGTTTTTGATGTGTTAAAACCAGATGCCGTTATTTTAATTGATACACACTGGGGCACACTTGTAGAGTACGTAGTAACTTCTCATGAGCGTCGCACAGGAAAATACACCTCTGATGAACTTCCTCGTGGTATGACTCAGATACCTTATGACTTGAAAGGCGATCCTGAACTTTCAAATTTAATGACAGAAGAAATTAATAAGCAAGGTGTCCGTTGTAACTCTATAGATGACCCTTATCTACCGATTCATTACCCAACCGTCAATAGTGAACACTTTTTAGGTAACGATGAAGCTTGGATCACTATTTCATGTGCAATGACAGCTGATACTGAAGATAACCTAGCGGTTGGTCGTGGTATCGCAGAAGGTATTAAAAAGTCAGGAAAACGTGTTGTTATCATCGCAAGTGGCTCAATGAGTCATACGTTCTATCCACTTAAAGAATTGGCATTACATGAAGCTAGTGATCCTAAACATATCTTCACTAAAGAAGCTCGTGAAGCCGACTATAAACGTTTAGATTGGTTTAATGCGGGTGATCATGCTTCTGTAATTAATAATATGGATAACTATTATCAGCATAAACCCGAGGCTAGATTTGCGCATTACTTAATGATGGCCAGTGCTATTGGTGGCCATGATTGTAAAGCTAAAGGTCGATTATTTAGTGAGTATGAAAACTCTGTAGGTACTAGTCAAGTTCATGTTTGGTTTGATAAACCAGAAAGTGGTTGGACGTAGGAATATGACCCTGTAACAAAATCTGTGTAACTGCCTATCATTAATACCTATTCAGGGTTAAGGATAGGCAGACTATGAATAAGAAAGAACTCGAAGCGTTTGGTAAGCAAGCAGCTAAGTCGATTAAGACAGAAGCAGATTTAACTGATTTTCGTAAAATGCTCACTAAGAAAATGCAACTTTAAAACAGCTAGAAAAAGAACTAGATCCAAAATTATTTTGGCGTATCCACTGTTAGTCGAGCATACTTACACTTGTTTAAAGTTAAATAAAATCTAACACGCTTTGTGCCCCATAGCGAGTTACGCTATCGTCAATAAAGCCACATTCGAGACCTTTTTTAACATCTTAAATCAGCGCTAAAATGGTCTTCTCTGATACGAAAGCGGACATTAACACCGATAGCTTTTTGAGCTATTTC
>TARA_R110002094_G_scaffold1862_4_pt1 | contig 13658 bp, 12 predicted proteins | sample TARA_R110002094 | Tara Oceans TARA_R110002094 (sample SAMEA4397409) | marine metagenome | biome: Polar Biome; feature: [MIX] marine epipelagic wind mixed layer (ENVO:01000061); material: water (ENVO:00002006), including particulate matter (ENVO:01000060) such as... | depth 10-100 m
CAATGCACTGATCGAACTGCAGCTGTTGCCGCAGTGGCCGAGCCTGGGCAAGCACAGGGACAAGACCGAGCTTGGCGGTCGTCGTTTCAGCATCAGCCGCAATGTCGAAGCCACCGACAACGCCCTGATCCGCAAAGTTACGATCAACACAGGCCTCGCCGACAGCAATACCGATCGCCTCTCAGCTGCAACTCAGCCATTGGCTGAGCTGCAAGCGTTTATGGGGCCGACACCCTGATGCGGCGCCAAGACAGACAACGGGGTTTTACCCTGATCGAGATGCTGGTTGCGGTCGGACTGCTGTCACTGCTGGGGCTGGCCTCGGCACTGGCACTCAATAGCGCGCTTCGCAGCCAATCGATCATCGGCGCCAAGCAGGATGCACTGGAGCAGTTACAGCGCACCCAGCGACTACTCAGCCGTGACCTGGAGCAGCTTCTGCTACGTCCAAGCCGTGACAGTTTTGGCAACCCTCTGGACTTAGAGCTGATCGCCCAGCAACCCGAAGCCAGCGATAACGGCCTGCTGTTACAGTTTTTTAAAACCGGCCGCCGGCTGCTCAATCAATCCTCGCTCCGGTCACGCCTGGAGCAGGTACGTTATAGGGTAGAAGAGCAGCAGCTAATTCGTGAAACCACCACCGTACTGGATCCTGCCGGCAGTACACCCTGGCACGCGGGGGTGCTTATGGATCAAGTCAGCCAGATCCAGCTACGTTTTTTTCACCAGCAGCAATGGCACGACCAGTGGCCGCCGTTAGCCGCCACGGCAGGCACCGGCCTGCTCCCGGCCGCGATAGAGATCCAATGGCAGACGATCCGTTTTAGCGATCTAAGCCAACTTATTTTGATCCCAGGCGGCAGTTGATGACGCTCCCACAACGGCCTTCCTATCAGCGCCTACCCAGCCAGCGACCAGCAAAGCAACAGGGCATCGCCCTGATCATGGTGCTGCTGATCATCGCCGTGGTCAGTGTCGTGGCTACCGAAACCAGCAGCCGGATTCAGTTCGAGATCCAGAAGGCGCAGAACCGGCAGCAGTACCAGCAGAGCTATTGGTACGCGCTGGGGGCCGAGCGCCTGGCCAGGGGGTTGCTCGAAGCCGCGAGCAACGACCCGACGATCCATCTGGATCAGGCCTGGGCTAATGCTTTTCTGACCTATCCGATCGAGGGCGGCGGGATGTCGATTCAGATCAGTGACCAGCAGAACTGCTTTAACCTCAATGCCCTCACGACCCTCAATACCCCCGAGGTCAGCCTACCCGATCTGCCGCTGCGGCAGCGCCAACTGACACAACTACTCTACCAGCTCGATGCGGATCCTGGCCAGGTTCCACAGCTGATCGAGCCGCTACTCGATTGGCTCGATAACGACACCCTGCCCACGGGATTTCAAGGTGTCGAAGACCTGCACTACAACGCCCTCAGCCCTGCCTACCTGCCTGCAAACGGCGCCCTGAGCGATCTTAGCGAACTCCGCTTGATCGATGGTTTTATCCCCACCCAGGACGCTGAGAAGGAGTTTATTGAGCGACTACGTCCCTACCTCTGCACCCTGCCGACCGATGTTCTGCGGGTCAATATCAACACCCTGCCCGCAGAACAGGCGCCGCTACTGGCCGCCCTCTCAGAAGCACAGATTTTGGCTGAAGATATACAAGAGGCGCTAGAGCAGCGTCCCGCTGAGGGTTTCACCGATATAGAGGCGTTTTGGAGCCTGTTGCCGCCGCCTGCTGCAGCAACACCCCTGGACGAGGGGCTTAAAACCTATTTAAGCCTGAGCTCAGAGTTTTTCCTAGCCAGGATTCAGGTCAGGTATTACGATGCCAGCCTGACCCTATTTAGTCGAATTCGGATCACCGCCGACAAGCCGAGTACCTACCAGCGCCGTTACGGGGGCCCCAATGAGTGAACGCCTACTACTGAAATTAGGATCCAGCGCCGAGCAGCCGGTGCACTGGCTGCACTGGGATGACGCCCAGCGCCAGGTGCTCGATCAGGGCCAGCTCGGCGCGCTTAGCGATCTTAGCCAACTCACCCCACTGGCGATCCGTATCCCCTGCTACGCCCTGGTGTCCAACGCCGCGGTACTCACCACCGAAGTACAGCTACCCAATAACAGTCGTGCGGCGCGTGAGGCGATCCCCTACCAGCTAGAAGAGCAGCTGTGTGAGGAGATCGAAAAGCTCCACTTTGCCACCGCTGATGCCGTCGCTCCCGGTCGCTACCCGGTCGCGGTGGTCGCCCGCTCGCTGATGGATCTTTGGCAACAGGGGCTCTTGGCCGCAGGCATCCCGATCCAGAAACTCTGTGTCGATGCGCAATCGATCGCGCTCGTATCCGGGCAGCTGCAACAGCTCCAGCTACTGGATCAGACCCTGATCCGCGGTCCTGAAGGAGAGAGTTTCTCCTTCTCCAGCGATCAAGCCGAGTCCTGGCTGACCTTGGCTGAAAATCAACTGGGGCAGAACGCCGTAGCGCTCGATCAAACAGCCGCAGCAACAGAGCCCCCTATCAATACTGGGCTAACAACGCTGGCGGAGCGCTTTAATCTCGACACCGCGATCGACCTGCTTCAGGGCAATTACAAACTCAGGGATCCGGTTAAACAGCTGCTGCGGGCCTGGAAACTCCCCGCCGTGCTGCTCTGCCTGATGATGGCCCTAGAAGGCGGACAACTGCTCTGGCAGCAACAGCTGCTCGAGCAGCAGAAACAGCAGCTCGAGCAGCAGATCAGCGCGCTGTTCAGTGCCACCCTGCCTGGCAGCCGTAAGGTTAATCCCGCAGCGCAGCTGAATAATGAACTCAAGCAGTTGGCGCAACGCAACCGGGGCAGCGAGTTTCTTGGCTTGCTGCAAAAAAGCCTGCCTGGTTTTACCCAGGATCCTAGCCTGAGCATCCAGGACTTGGCTTATCAGGCCCAAGCTCAAAGCCTCATTCTGGAGCTGGAGGCTGATAGCCACGGCGCACTGGAACGGCTAATTGAAACCCTGTCTCAACAAGGTTTAGTGGCGCAGATTCAGCGTTCTCGACAGCAGAATGGCCAGGTCAGCGCTCAGATCAGCATCAAGGAGGTGTTATGAGAGTTAATCGCTGGTACCAAAGTCTGGCTGATCGCGAGAAAATTCTGGTTGCGTTGGGCAGCAGCTGCGGCTTGATTCTGCTGCTGTTGTTGCTTATCTGGCGGCCACTGACCGCATCCAACCAGCAACTAGAAACGCAAATCAGCAGTAAAGCCCGTCAGCTGGCAACGATGCAACAGGCCGCGCAACAGATAGCGCACTATCGCCAGACCAGCCAAGGACAAACGGGGACTGGATCGCTGCAGCAGCGCGTTACCCATACCGCAAGCTCGCTGAGAGTTAGCCTGACAAGAATGCAGAGCAGCAACGAGCAGACCCTACAACTCTGGATCGATCGGGTGGAGTTTAACAGCCTGCTGCAACTGATCGATCAGCTATCGCAACAGGGGGTAGCACTCGACAAACTCAACCTGCAACCACTGCCTGAGAGCGGTTACAGTAAAGCCAGACTGACGTTGATTGAGTTATAAAAGAGCACAGATCCGAAAACCGCAATGCAATCATCGCAGCCTAGTAGTCATCCTAGTATCTAAAACCTTATTCCGTTTGTCGGGTCTCCCTCAGACAACATCTGCCTTAGGATTTCACGCGCCTCAACCCCCGGCACGATGCCGCTCAGTTCTCCCTCAAGCACCGTCGCACCCTGCTCTTTAGTGATACTTACTACGGCTTTAGCCCGGCCCCGTTGATCCAGTGCCGTGATCAGCCAACTGCAGGTGATCGTTTCACCCACATACACAGGTCCTTTGAAACGGAAGTTCATCGTTGAAGCCAGCCAGCCAATCTGGCCACCAATTTCAGTCGCCAGGCTTGCCGTTAACAGCCCGTGGCAAATCGGCGCTGAAAGGTTTTTGGCTTCAGCAAAGCGGGTGTCGAAATGGACCGGGTTATAGTCGCGCGATAGCCTGGCAAAATCCCCAACTTCCTCATCGGTAAAGGTTCGGGTGATAGTGAACCCATCCCCGACTTTAAGGCCATCCGCGGCCCGCTGTCTAAAATCCTGCATCGCTAAAAGATCCTTGGCTGAATGATCACTAATGGCTAAACCCTATTCAGGTTTTTGTTCCACCTCTTCCTGTGCTGCCTGATACAACTCGTCGGAGGTGAACTGGGTGCCTGGTTGAGGCACGAAGGGCACTTTAGGTTGCTCTCGTGGTTTGAACGCGTGCGCCACACTGTAGATCGCCAGGACGATGGCCACGATGCCATTGAAGGTAAAGAGCCCCTGCGGGCCCAGCTCACCCATCATCCAGCCGGCTACCAGCGGCCCTATCACCGCGCCTATGCCGAACCCGGCCAACAGCGCTCCCGAGGTCTGCATCCGCCGCTCCGGATCACCCCAGTCATTGGCATGCGCGGCACTCAACGAATAGATGGTGAAAGAGAGACAGCCATAGACAAAGCTCCCTCCCAGCAACCAGGCTAATGCGACCTCCTGTTCGACCAAAATCACCAGTACTAAACAGGCCAGCGCCAGCGCTACCGAGACACCGGCAATGACCAAACGTCGCTCAACCCGATCGGAGTAGCGCCCGATAGGCATCTGCAGCACCAATCCGCCCAGAATACCCACCGCCATAAACAGTGATATCTGCTCGATACTAAAGCCAACCTCGGTGCCGAACAACGGCCCCATAGTATAGAAGGCCGCATTCATCAGCCCGGCGGCAAGTGAGCCATAGAAACCTACCGGCGAGGCCTGCAGCATCGGTGAGATTCGCAGTGGACCCGGTGGTTCCGGTAGCGGCGCATGGGTACGCGTAAGCAATACCGGCAACAACGACAGCGAGAAGATAATCGAGGCCAGGGTGAACAGGCGAAAACCACCCGGATCATCCAGCATCAGCAGCAGCTGCGCCGAGCCTGCACCCAGGTAGTTGATAAACATGTAGATCGACAGAATCGTACCGCGGTTGCTGTTCTCTACCCGGGCGTTGAGCCAGCTTTCGGTGACTACGATCAAACCGGCCATGCTGAAACCGGCGATCAGTCGCAGTCCCATCCACAGCGGCGGTGAGATAAACAGGTTATGGATCAGCGGGGTAATAGACAGCAGTGAGGCAAAGACCCCGAACGCCCGAATATGACCTACCTGATTGATCACGCTGGCAGCGTACCGGGCACCGACAAACAAACCCAGATAATAGCCTCCCATCACCACCCCGATCAGCAGTGACGAGAACCCCTCCATCTCGGTACGAAGACTCAGCAGGGTAGTGAATAAACCATTGGCAAGCAGCAAAAAGCCATAACTGAGCAGCAATGCCAGCAGTTGACGCAGAGAGTGCAGAACCGGCATCGATTACCTCGCGGGGATGCTAGAGTCAGGTTTGAAATAGCTATCCTTGGAATGGCTATTTCGACAGAAAGAATTTAGACAGAAAGAATTTCGAAAAAAGCTATTAAAGCATAAAATCGCTACCGCCTACCCTTGGCCTGGGTTTTTAATCTAGCCGTTAATACCGCCTAAAGCTATCTCCCGTAAACGACCTCCTGTTTAAACGAAAAAACCGGGCCTAGGCCCGGTTATAAACACTGTATAAGCAACAGAGCCAGGCTCAGTAGCTTATACAGGTACCGCTTCTGATCAACTTAGCGTGCTGCTAGCTCATCTTTCTTGGGTAGCTTGAACGTCCACACCATACCGCCCTGGTTTAGGTCTTTAACCCGCTTGGCAACTTCGCCACCCCAGAGAGGGACCGCGCCACCCCAGCCGGAGACGATGGCGAGATACTGTTCGCCATCCTGTTCCCAGGTAATCGGCGAGCCAACAATCCCTGAGCCAGTATTAAAGCGATACTTCATCTCGCCCGACTCGGCATCAAACGCCATCAGGTAACCTTCGGGGTTGCCGGTAAAGACCAGTCCACCTGCCGTTGCCAACACCCCACCCCACAGCGGCGCGTTGTTCTCATAACGCCACACCTCTTTGCCAGTTTTGGGATCGATCGCCTTCAACACGCCAATATAGGCTTCGTTGATCGGCTTGATGGTGAAGCCTGCGCCCAGATAAGCCGCACCCTTCTTATACGCGGTCGGCTCGTTCCAGATAGCCATCTCCCACTCGTTGGAGGGTACATAGAAATAACCGGTGTCCTGTGAATAGGCCATCGGCATCCAGTTCTTACCACCTAAGAATGCAGGCGCTGCAATTACCGACGAACCCTTCTTGCCATCGGCCGCTGCAGTAGGATTACCCGGACGGAAATCATCGTTATAGATAGGACGTCCGTTCTTATCTAGCCCCTTGGCCCAGCTGATCTTATCGACAAACGGGAAGCCGCGGATAAAGTCACCGTTGGTCCGGTTGAGTACGTAGAAGAAGCCGTTACGATCGGCCGTAGCTGCCGCCTTAACGGTCTTGCCAGCCTCTTTGTAGTCAAACGAGATCAGTTCATTAACCCCGTCATAATCCCAGCCGTCGTGCGGGGTGGTCTGGAAGTGCCAGACGATCTTGCCGGTATCTGGATTGATCGCCAGACGCGAGGAGCTGTAGAGGTTATCCCCTGGACGCAGATGCGAGTTCCAGGGAGCAGGGTTACCGGTGCCGAAGAACATCAGCCCCGTATCAGGATCGTAGGTGCCGCCGAGCCAGGTTGCCGCGCCACCCGACTTCCACAGATCACCCGGCCAGGTTTTACCGGCCTCGCCACCAGTGATGCCATTCTCCTTGCCATTGAGGTAGCCCATATGCCCCTCGACCGTAGGCCGGGTCCAGATCACATCACCGGTCATGGCATCATAGGCTTCGACCTTGCCGACAATTCCAAACTCACCTCCGGAAACCCCGGTAATGACCTTGCCCTTGACCACGATAGGCGCGGCTGAAATGGAGTAGCCGGCCTTATAGTCCGCCACTTTCTTCTTCCACACTGTCTTGCCGGTGTCTTTATTGAGTGCCACCAGCTTGGCGTCTAGGGTGCCGAAGATCACCAGGTCGTCGTATAGGGCGACGCCACGGTTGATTACGTCACAGCAAGGCATGATATTTTCAGGCAAGCGGGCATCATACTGCCAGAGTTCATCGCCACTCTTAATGTCGATCGCGAACACCCGCGAGTAGGAGCCGGTGACGTACATCACCCCATCCTTAACCATCGGCTGGGATTCCTGACCGCGCTGCTTTTCGCCGCCAAACGAGAAGCCCCAGACAGGGCGCAGATCCTGTACCGTATCGCCATTGACCTTGGCCAAGGAGCTGAACCTCTGCCCACGAAGCCCCATGCCATTGGTGACGACATCCTGCGTCGTTGCCTGGTCCTTGAGGATATCCTGGTCGGTCACCTTGGCCTGCGTCAGACCCGTCATGGACATGGCCGCGACCAGCGAGGTCAGTGCCAGCCCTTTGAGGCCATAACTTTGATATTTCATCGCATTCTCCTTTGAGGATGTTCTTATTCGAATAAGATCGATCACCCCGACCCCGCTGCGTACGCGCAAGGGTCTGATGATGGGTACCATTCTTGTTTGGCAGCTAAAAACCAACAATCCAACTTGGGGGGCGGTTTTCTACTCTCTTGGTAGTAGTACTGCGGCAATCATCGCTTAGTGGTTGAAATAAGGATTATTTGTTGCGATCAACGCTTACCTACAGCGGGATCTTAGTAATCCAGGGATCGGCCCAGGTATTTTTCTGCGACCCACAAAACCCAACCATGATGCTAGCGCCTATTTGATCGCTAAATTCCAGCGCGCCGGTAAAGGAATTTTTTCCATTAAAGACTCTGCTGCAACAATTTACGCTGCCCGCACGATCTGGCCGCCGTGTCCCGTTTTGTGTTTAACGAAGGCCAACAGATCAACCGTTGATGACCGCGCCACGCCAGGTGATGAGGTAGATGCCAACCGAGGCCAATACGGTGTTCAACAGATTTAAATTAAATACCCTCTAAATTCATTGAATTAAAAATCTAACCCTCTTATACTGCACATCGCAACGAGAATGGTTCGCATTACCATTCGTACTCACATTCCTACTGGAAAGACTTCACAATGAAATTCAAACTATCCGCTTTATCTGTAGCCGTCTCCATCGCCTGCTCCACATCTGCGTTTGCTGAATTAGATCAGGTCAGCGTGATCGGCAGCCAGGAAGCCGCCAATGCCACAGCGGGAGCCGCGACCTACATCGGTGAGCAAGAGCTGGAGCGCTTCGAATACACCGACATCAATCGTATTCTTAATTCCGTTTCCGGGGTCTACCTGAGAGAAGAGGATGGCTATGGACTACGCCCCAACATCGGGATCCGTGGTTCAGGGACAGAGCGTTCCGGTAAAATCACCCTGATGGAAGATGGTATCCTGATTGCCCCGGCGCCTTATGCGTCACCCTCCGCCTATTATTTTCCAACCGCAGCCCGGATGCAGGCGATAGAGGTGATTAAAGGCCCAGGTGCGGTTAAATACGGTCCGCGCACGACCGGTGGTGCAATCAACATGGTTTCCCGCCAGATTCCTGAGGGCGACCAGGCGGTGGTAGATATTGCCGCAGGTTCTGATAACGCACGTAAAGCGCATATCTACGGCGGTACCTCAACTGAGCGCGTGGGAGCGGTCGTCGAAGTACTACGCCAGGAAACCGATGGCTTTAAAGAGCTGGATAATGGTGGCGACACCGGTTTCAACAAAAACGACTATCTGGCCAAGCTACGTCTGAACTCTGATGCCGACGCCCGGTTTCAGCAGGAGGTGGAATTCAAGATTCAGAAATCTGATGAAACCTCCAACGCATCCTATCTGGGACTGACCGCGGCAGACTTCGAGGCTGATCCCTATCGTCGTTATGCCGGCTCTCAGAAAGATGTAATGAATACTGACCAGCAGTCGCTGTCGTTGAGTCACTACATCCAACTGCGCGATAATGTCGAGCTGGACACCGTTATCTACCGCAACACCTTCTCCCGTAATTGGTACAAGCTGGATAAGGTCGGCGGGGTTTCAATATCCAACCTGTTGGCAGATCCAGTCACCAATGCAGCTGCGTTCGACGTGGCCAGCGGTAACGGTGACGACGCTACCTTGCTGGGTGTTAAAGCTAACAATCGTGATTATTACGCGCAGGGAGTGCAGTCTACCGCCCGCATTGAACTGGCTAACCATGAGCTTGAGGTGGGGCTCCGTTATCATAAAGATGCGATGGATCGCTTCCAGTGGCTGGACCAATACACGATGGATAGCAACGGTTTGATGACGTTGGCGACAGCGGGTACACCCGGAGATGACTCTAACCGTATTGAATCCGCCGAAGCAAAATCGGTTTTTATTGAAGACCAGGTCAACCTTGGTGCCCTCAATGTAACTGCTGGCGTCCGTTATGAAACCGTAGACACCAAGAAAGAGGATTGGGGAAAAACCGACTCCGGCCGTGACAATGCAGCCACCGTTACCACCGGTAAGTCTTCTGCGGTCATTCCTGGCATCGCCCTTACATACCAGTTGAATCCGAATTTGGTGCTGTTGGGTGGTGTCCATAAAGGCTGGCAGCCAGCAGCTGTGGCAAAGGCAACCGATAAAGATGAGGAGAGCACCAACTACGAGCTGGGCCTGCGTTACGCAGAAGCCAACTTTAACGGTGAGATCATCGCTTTCTATAACGACTACAACAACCTGGTGGGTTCCTGTACGGCATCCAGCGGTGCTGATTGTGACATCGGCGATGAATTTGATGGCGACGCTGTGACGGTTGAAGGGGTTGAGCTGAACCTGGGGTATCAGCTACACACACTGGGCGCACGCTTCCCCCTAAAGGCCGCTTACACCTATACCACCTCTGAGTTCCAGACCAGCTTTGACAGTGACTTCTTTGGCGATGTCTCCGCCGGTGATGAGCTGCCCGATATGCCGAAGCACATGCTCTACGTGTCTGCCGGGATTGAGAAAGGTTTTTTTGCAGCAACCCTGGCAGCAAAATACACCTCTGATATGCGGGCCGATGCCGGTTCGGGCGCGATTGACCCTAATGTTGATGTGAAAGCACACACCGTGTTTGATCTGGCCGCCAATTACGCCCTGAGTCAAGATGCAGCGGTTTATCTGACCGTCGAAAACTTGCTGGATAAAGAGTATGCTGCAGCCGGAAAGCCCGCAGGTCTGCGCCCGGGGAAACCCCGTACGTTGATGGCCGGACTTAAGTACAGCTTCTGATCTGCTGTCATCTACATCGGGTAACGCTCGATGCCCCTGGAATCCGCCCTCTTCCGGCCTCCAGGGGCATTGGCCGTTTCTCCTCCCCAACAACACTCAGGATCGGGCTACAGCAGCCTCGCAGCACAGGTTTTTCCATGTTTAAGTATCTAGTTGTACCGGGCAGGCTCGCGTTATATCCCTTGCTCTTCACCCTGTCCCTTCAGGTACAGGCCGCCTCCCTGAATAAACTGCTGGATATCAAACAGCAGGAAAATGGCGAAAGTCGTCACACCCAGCAGCGGGTCGAGGAGATCGATGATCAAAAGCAGCGCCTGATCGAACACTATCGCCAGCAGGCGCTGGAGCTGGACCGGGTGGAGCGCGCTAACCAGAGCCTGGCAAAAATGGTCGCGGGCCAAACAAAGATTCAAGACGAGTTCGCCGTTAAAGTGGCCCGGATTGATGCGACCCAACGTCATATCACACCCATGATGGCCGATATGGTCGACGCTCTGGAGCAGTTTGTCCGCCTGGATCTGCCGTTCCTCGCCGAAGAGCGCGCCTTGCGGGCCGAGGCCCTACGGCAAATTCTGGAAGACCCCAGCGTTAACCAATCCACCCGTTATGCGCGGATTCTGGATGCCTATCAGATCGAATCCGATTATGGCCGCAGCCTGGAAGCCTACCAGGGGAAAATCACCCTGGAGGACAGCGTGCGTACGGTTACCCTCCTGAGGGTCGGGCGCATCGGCCTCTACTACCTAAGCCTTGATGGCACCCAGGCCGGTCACTGGGAGGGTAAATCCAAACAGTGGCGATCCCTGCCAGCCTCCCAGTTGTCCAGCCTGAAAAAGGGGGTCCTGATTGCCCAGAAAAGAGCAACCCAGGATCTGTTGAACCTTCCTGTCACTGTCACGGAATAAACAATGCGACTCTTGTCCACGCTTCTATTGCTTCTAGTTCCAGCGCTTCTTTCGGCCCAGGAGATCAACTCCTTCGATCAGCTTCTGGTACAGGTCAAACAGGGCTTTGCCAGTGAACAACGTATCAACCGCCAGGTACTGCAGCATGCCAGCAACAACCTCAACGAATGGCAGCAACTGGTCGATGATACCGAAGCCAAGCTGAGCCAGGCAGTAACAACCGCTGAGCGGCTGCGGCGCGAATACGACCAGAACAACCGCAAGCTAAAGCAACAAAGCGTTGAGCTTAAGCGTCATCTGGGTGATCTGGACAACATCTACAGCAACACTCGGCAGTCAGCGACCAGCCTGCATGCGATCCTGAAAACCTCATTGGTCAGTGCCGATCACCCGCAGCTGCTCCAACCACTCGCGACACTGGCAGGCAAAGAGATCCTCAGTGAGCAGGATCTAGGGACACTTTGGCAATCCTACCTTGAAGAGATGACCGCCGGCGCCAGTGTGTCCCGCTTTGATGCCACCCTGATCAATACCAGCGGCCAGGAAGAAAGCCGTAGCGTGGTGCGCGCGGGTCCCTTTAGCGCGGTCAGCGACGGGGCGTTCCTTAAATACCTACCCGGTGCCGCTATGCTGGTTGAATTAAGTCGTCAGCCAGCGGCACAGTATCGCGATACGGCAGCCGAGCTGCAGGCCGGTATCGGCACCCACCCAATAACGCCGCTCGATCCATCCAGGGGGACTCTGTTGGAAACCCTGACTCAGAAAGCCGATATGAGTGAACGTATCGCTCAAGGGGGCACTATCGGCCAGCTGATCCTGTTGCTGGGCGCCATAGGTCTGCTCATCGTCGCCGAACGTGTTGTTGTCCTTATCTATTTCAAACGGCAGATCAAACGGCAGCAAACGACGCCAGAACCCGGCCCCAATCCGCTGGGACTGTTAATGCGCACCTACCGGGAAAACCAGCAACTCGATAGCGAGCACCTGCAACTTAAGCTCAATGAATGTCTGTTGAGCTTTGTCCCCCGGGCACGCCGGGGCTTGACGACACTGAATATCATCGCCACGGTAACACCCCTTCTGGGCCTGCTGGGCACGGTCACCGGGATGATCGATACCTTCCAGTCGATTACGCTCTTCGGCAACGGTGATCCCAAAATCATGTCCGGCGGTATCTCCCAGGCGCTGGTGACAACAGAGCTCGGGCTGGCGGTCGCGATCCCGATTATTCTGCTACACAGCCACCTCGGCACACGCAGTAGCCGCTTGCTGCACCTGCTGCAGAAGCAGATGGTGGACCTGGTCGCCCATCAGAGTACGGCAACCCGATGATCGAGCCGCTTATTCTGTTCTGGAGTGACAGCAACAACCAGATAGCAGCATTTTTCAATCAGGGCGGCCTGATTCTCTGGCTGATCGTATTGCTGTCGACGTTGCTGTGGATGCTGACTCTGGAGCGTTACTACTTCTTCTTCTTTCGCCTCACCGCGGAGAGCCGCTTCTGCCTCAAGCAAGCAGAAGATAGCAGCCCGGCACAAGCAGCCCGGCTGGAGCAGCGATACCACCAGCAAGCGCTGCTAGAAGCGTATGAGATAAAGATTCAGCGCTATCTGATGATGATCCACGCACTGACCAACTGCCTGCCATTACTGGGCCTCCTGGGCACCGTCAGCGGAATGATCGTCACCTTTGATGTGCTGGCTGAATTTGGCAACAGCAATAGTCGAGCCCTCTCCTCAGGCATCTCCCAAGCTCTGGTCACCACGATGGCGGGGCTGGTAACCGCACTCCCCGGCCTCTATTTCAGCGCCAATCTGGATAATAAGGCCCGTAATGCGGTGGCCCAGATGAAGAGCAAACTCTCCCTTGCAGAGGCATCCCGATGAAGTCATTTCTGGAAAACGACGCCAGCAGCGCCATCGAGCTGAACATGACACCGTTGATCGATATAGTTTTCATCCTGTTGATCTTTTTTGTTGTCACCTCCTCCTTTGTTAAAGAAGCAGGCGTCGAGGTCAACCGTCCCACCGCAGACAGTGCCATAACCCAGCAGCATACAGCTATCGTAGTGGCGATCACCGCCGACGGGGATATTTGGATCGATAACCAGACAACCCCACTCAGTGCGGTAAAAAATTTGGTGCTACGCCTGCACGCCGATGCGCCGGAAGGGGGGGTTATGATCACTGCCGACCGGGACGCGCCCACCGGCAGACTGATACAGGTACTGGATCAGATCCGTCTGGCCGGTATCACGCATATCGCCATTGCGGCACAGGGCGAAAGCTGATGGGGGCAAAAGCCATCACCGCACTACTGGCCATCGGTATCAATCTGGCACTGGTGTTGACGATGCTGCGGCTGATTGAACCCTCCGCCCATCCCCAGCTAGATAATCGAGTGACCACCGAGGTTCAGCTGCTCCCCCTGGCTGCATTCCAGGAATCAGAGCCTCCGCCAGAACGCATTGAGGAGCCGGTTTCCCACACCCCTGAGCCACCGACCCCCGCCCCACCGATGACCCTG
>TARA_R110002094_G_scaffold94095_3_pt1 | contig 13283 bp, 10 predicted proteins | sample TARA_R110002094 | Tara Oceans TARA_R110002094 (sample SAMEA4397409) | marine metagenome | biome: Polar Biome; feature: [MIX] marine epipelagic wind mixed layer (ENVO:01000061); material: water (ENVO:00002006), including particulate matter (ENVO:01000060) such as... | depth 10-100 m
CGCGCTGCCCGTGGTGAGCGCAGTGGGCCACGAAGTCGATATCAGCATCGCCGATCTGGTGGCGGACCAGCGCGCCCCCACACCCTCTGCCGCGGCGGAGCTGTTGAGTCCCGACCAGCGCGAACGCGCCGCGCTGCTGCACCGACTGGAACAAGCCATGGCCGGGCGCATGCGCCTGCGCCTGGAGCGGGCCGAGCGCGACCTGCAGCACCTGCGGCAGCGCCTGCGCCATCCGGGCCAGCTGCTGCGTGAACAAGCGCAACGGCTGGACGAGCTGGAACAGCGCCTGCTGCGGGCCCAACGCGGGCATTTGCGTGAGCAACGCGGGCGGCTGGCCGTGCTGGAGCACCGCATCCGGGCGCGCTCACCCGAAGCGCGCCTGCACACCTTGAATAATCAGGTAACGCAGCTGCAGCGGCGGCTGCAGCGCGGGGTGCACCAGCAGCTGCGCGGCGCGGCGTCACGCCTCGGCCACCTCTCCCAATTGCTGGATTCAGTCAGCCCGCTGGCCACCCTGAGCCGTGGCTACAGTATTCTGCGTGACGAACACGGCGCTGTTGTGCGCGATGCAACCAAGGTGCAGGAGGGTTCTCAGCTGGACGCCCGGCTGGCGCAGGGCGAATTGCGGTTGCAGGTACTCGCGAAGCGGTAACGCCAGCGAGTTCAGTACTTGGCGGGAAGCCGGGTGTTGATGATGATGTGGCGGCCTTCGAAACGAATGTATTCGCCGATGGTGAGGTCCTTCAGAATGCGCGCCACCATCTCCCGTGAGGCCCCCACCCGATCCGCAATATCCTGCTGGGTGAGTTTTTCCGGAATGAACAGGGTGCCATCGCCGCGCTCTTCGGACAGGTCCATCAGCACATTGGCGACGCGGCCATACACATCCTGCAGGGCCAGACTCTTGACGTCGGCGGTGAGTTTACGCACACGCTGGGCCAGGTTGCTGATGAGCTTGCGCGCAATACTCGGATGCTCATCGAGCACGCGATTGAAGTCTTCTTTGAAGATGATGCAGAAGGCGCACTTTTCTACTGTGCGCACAGACGCCGACCGCAGTGAGTCATCGAGCAGCGCCAGTTCACCAAAATAATCGCCGGCGCCCTGGGTGTTCATGATGAACTCTTTGCCATTCTTGTCGCTGCAGTAGACCTTGACCTTGCCGCTTTCGATCACGAACAGCGAATCCGCCGGATCATTTTCGTGGATCACGACAGTATTCTTCGGAAATGACCGGCTGGTACTGCTGCTGGCCAGTGCGTCCAGTTCCTCTCGCGAGAGCCCCTGAAATATTTCTACTTGCTGCAACATGCTTGTTATTCCTGCCTCATGCAAAGCCTGTCCCTGAAGCCATGCCCACATACTACCTCAAGTGTCACGGCAAACACACCTGTCGGGGCAATTACTACACGGTACCGACACACCCCGCCCTTCTTATATAACGAATGAAAGTCTGATTTCCACACTAATCCGCGCATCGCTATACTGCAGGCCACTATGCGACCTGGAACCCGCGTCACGTGAGCAACAACAGCACAGACTCGCCCGACCTCTGGAGCCACATTGTGCGCGGCGCTGTTACCGACCTGCGTGCACTGGCCAGCGCCAGTGGTGAGGACATGCCGCCCTCCGCACTGGAGGATCTGCAGCGTATTTTCAGCCTGGCCATCACGTTGGAAGAACAGCTGGCAGCGCCAAGCACCCACCACGACCTGATGAACACCCTCTCTGCCATGCGCGGCTATGCGGAAATGCTGCAGGAGGATATCGGTGCGCAACAACCGGAGCTGAACGACAGCCTCACGCGGCTCCTGAAAGCGACCGAAAACGCCAGTGTGGGCGCAGCCAGCGGAGTTGCGGCGCAACGCGCACCGGCTATGGCGGCAGAACCCGGCTTCATACTTGCTGTGGACGACCTGGCGGAAAACCGCGAGCTGGTGGCCCGTTACCTGTCACGCTCCGGCCATCTGGTGGTGACCGCGGCCAGCGGTGCCGAGGCGCTGCGCGCACTGGCGGAATCGGATGTCGACGTCGTGCTCCTCGACCTGATGATGCCCGACATGGACGGCCGCGAGGTGTTGCGGCGTATCAAGGCCAACCCCGACTGGCGCGCCACGCCGGTTATCGTCATTTCCGGCAGCCAGGACATGGACGGCATCATTGCCTGCATCGAGGCCGGCGCCGACGACTACCTGTTCAAGCCCTTCAACCCGGTACTGCTGCAGGCGCGGATCAAGGCGGGCATTGAGCGCAAACGCTGGCACGACCGTGAGGAGCAGTACCGGCAGCAGCTTGAACGCAATGAGAAATTCATCCGCGCCACCTTCGGGCGCTACCTGTCCGATGAGATCGTCACCGACATTCTGGAGCGCCCGGAGGGCCTGGAGCTGGGCGGCGACCTGCGCGAAGTGACCATCATGATGTCGGATATTCGCGGTTTTACCAGCCTCAGTGAGCACCTCGGTCCGGCTGAAGTGGTCGCCATGCTGAATCGCTACCTCGGCGCCATGACGGACATCATCATGGCGCACAACGGCACGATCGATGAGTTCATTGGCGACGCCATTCTGGCGGTATTCGGTGCCCCTCAAAGGCGCGACGACGATGCCGACCGCGCGGTCCGCTGTGCCCTGGCCATGCAGGCCGCCATGCAGGGCATCAACGCCGACAACGCTGCCGCCGGCCTGCCCGCTCTCGCCACCGGCATCGCCCTCAATACCGGCGCGGTGATCGCCGGCAACATCGGCTCCGAGCGGCGCAGCAAATACGGCTTTGTCGGCCACCCCATGAATGTCACCTCGCGCATTGAAGACCATTGCCGGGGCGGTGAAATACTCATATCAGACAGCACCGCGGTCAAGCTCAGCGGCCGCTACACGCTGAGCGACCGCCGCGAGCTGGAGGCCCGCGGCCTGGACCAGACTGTGCTGGTGCACCGCATCGAGGAATACCGTGATGGCTGAACAGGCGCCGATCCTGCTGGTTGAAGACAATGAAATTAACTGTGAGATGCTGAGCCGGCGGCTGACCCGCGCCGGGCTCAGCGTGATTACCGCCGCCGATGGGGTGCAGGCCCTGCAGCTTATGGCCAGCGCACAACCCGCGCTGGTACTGATGGATATGAACCTGCCGGTGATGGACGGCTGGAGTGCCTGCCGCGCGGCACGCCAGAACCCGGCGCTCAAGGATATCCCCATCATCGCGCTGACCGCGCACGCCATGGAGACCGACCGGCAAAGCGCCCTGGCCGCGGGCTGCGATGACTACGCTACCAAGCCGATCGACTTCCCCGACCTGCTGAGCAAAATCCACCGGTTGTTGCCCGCATGAGTCTGCGTCGCCGCCTCACGCTTTCCCTCTGCACCATACTCGTGCTGTTCTCGATCAACGTGGGAACACACTTCTGGGGGAGTTATGCGCGGCAGGAGAGCATGCTCGCCTACCGCAGTTCGGTCACCGCGGCACAGCTGTCGACAGATGCGGCACAGTTGCTGGAAAACCAGCGCCAGCAGATTCTGGTGCTGGAAACCCTGCGCGAAACCACCGGCGACATGCTGGACAGCGAAGAACTGGTGGATGCGGAAACGGATATCGCCACCATCGACAGCAAACTCAGCGAACTCGGCGCACTGACCAGCGAAGTCACACGGCCCCAGTATGAGCGCCTGCAACAGGCCAGCCGCTACCTTCTGGACAGCTGGCTGGCCTTCTACCGCAACTTCAACAACCCCGATTTCGACAGCGATATCGACGACCCGCTACCCTTCGTGGAGACGCTTGAACACCTGCGTCAGCTGGAGCAGCGCCAGGCGTTTATCGCCGCTCAGCGCTCTACCATTATCGATCGCACCATTGCCCTCACCGACCGCATTACGATAATCGGTTTTATCGCCACCATTTTTCTCACCGCGTTACTCGGCTTCTTCCTGCTGCGCTACACCAAGCGATCCCTGAAGCGACTCAAGCGCGGCACCCAGCGCCTCGGCATGGGTGACCTGGACTACCGCATCGATGACTTCGACGACCGCGGCGAACTGGGCGACCTGGCGAAGGCCTTCAACGACATGTCAGACAAGTTGCGCCGGGCCATTGAGGATGTACGTCAGGCCAAGGACGACGCCGACGATGCCAACGCGGCCAAGAGCCGCTTCCTCGCCAATGTCAGCCATGAGTTGCGCACACCACTCAACGCCATTATCGGCTACAGCGAAATGTTGCAGGACGAGTTGGGGGACCCTGGCGAGGTGGACCGCGAGCAGTTCCACAGCGACCTGGAGAAGATCGTACGCTCAGGGCGCCAGCTACTGGCCCTGATCAACGACATTCTCGACCTGTCGAAAATCGAAACCGGGAAGATGACCCTGCATCTGGAGACCTTCGCGACAGGCGATATCCTGCAGCAGGTGTGCGATGCCATGACCCCGCTGCTACGCGACCGCCACAATCGCTTGTATATGCCGGACTGGACCACCCTGCCACCACTGCACAACGACGCCACCCGCTTCCGGCAAATCTTCCTCAACCTGCTGAGCAACGCGTGCAAGTTCACCCGCAATGGGGACGTGCACCTCACGGTGGCGCCCTCCCACCGCGATGGGCAGGACTGGTGGCAGTTTACGGTTCGCGATACCGGCATCGGCATGGACGCCGCGCAGCAGGCGCGCATATTCGATGCCTTCGTGCAGGCCGAAAATGCTATCAGTGCCAATTATGGCGGCACGGGGCTGGGGCTGGCGATTTGCCGGGAGTACTGCGAGCTGATGGGCGGGCATATCAGCGTGGAAAGCACGCCCGGTGTGGGCTCTGCGTTTACGGTTGAACTGCCCGCGAAGGCCCCAGCGTCAGCTCCCGCAAACGCTTGATAGCCTCTTCGCGTTTCTGCAGATCTTCACGCAGCGTAGCGTTGCTGCTTTCCAGATCGGAGATGTGGCGGTTGAGCAGCGCGAAAGCGGCCAGTGAGTCGCGCATGAGCAGCGCGGTAGGGTGCACCTGCATTTCCGCGGTGAGCTGCGCCACCAGCCTGCGGAAGGTGGCCTCGGCCGCATCATGGTCGTAGAACGGGCTATCAGGCAGCATACCCAGATAGGCTATGGCGATATCCGCCTCCCACTGCGCGGCGGGCTCCACCTCCAGCCGCTTGTAGCGCTGGAAATGCTGCAGCGCAGCAACGGCGTCCCCTTCACTCAAGGCACGATAGCCCCGCTCGAGAAACGTGTAGTCGCGGCTGGCGGGCGAGGCACAGGCACACTCGGACTGGGAGGGCAAGTTCAGGGTGAGCTCCGGGGCGGGGGCCGCCGCCGCGCCGGTCTCAGCCGCTGGCGCCTGCTGCGGTGGATCGACCGCTTCCGGCACGGTGGTGCAGGCCGCCAAGCCAAGCAATACACTCGCCAACAACAGCGACGCCGGCAGATTACTCACGGGAATACCCTCGCACTGAGCCTCAGGCCGTCAGTGTAACACCACGGCATGCACACCGCTAAGGCGCCAGCAGGTAAGGCTGGCCTCATTCCGGGCGCAGGTGCGGGAACAGCAAAACATCGCGAATGGACGGCGCATCGGTCAGCAGCATGACCAGCCGGTCGATGCCAATTCCCTCACCCGCGGTTGGTGGCATGCCGTACTCCAGTGCCCGAATATAATCCGCATCGTAATGCATGGCCTCTTCATCACCGGCATCTTTCTCGGCGACCTGGGCGCGGAAACGCTCAGCCTGGTCCTCGGCGTCATTCAGTTCCGAAAAGCCATTGGCGATCTCGCGCCCGCCGACGAAAAACTCGAAGCGATCAGTGACGAAGGGGTCGGCATCGCTGCGCCGGGCAAGTGGCGAGACCTCGGTGGGATAAGCGGTGATAAAGGTCGGCTGGTCCAGCCGGTGCTCAACGGTTTTCTCGAATATCTCGATTTGTACCTTGCCCAGCCCCCAGCTCGGCTTGAGCGGAATACCCAGTTCCTCGGCAATGGCGCGCGCGCCCTGCTCATCCGCCAGCGCTTCGGCGTGCATACCGGGGTTGTGGCTGAGAATGGCGTCGAAAACCGTCATGCGCTGGAAGGGCCGCGAGAAGTCGTACTCCGAGCCCTGGTAGACCACCCGCGTATCACCCAGCACGCTGGCCGTGAGCTGCCGCAGCATGTCCTCGGTGAGGTCCATGGCATCGCGGTAGTCGGCGTAGGCCCAGTAGAACTCGAGCATGGTGAATTCAGGGTTGTGCCGGGTCGACAGCCCTTCATTGCGGAAGTTGCGATTGATTTCATACACCTGCTCGAACCCGCCCACCACCAGGCGCTTGAGGTACAGCTCTGGCGCGATACGCAGGTACATATCCAGATCCAGCGCATTGTGATGGGTGACGAAGGGCTTGGCCGCCGCACCGCCCGGAATCACCTGCATCATGGGGGTTTCAACCTCCATGAAGCCGCGCCCGTCCATGTAGTCGCGGATGAAGCGCACAATGCGCGAACGCAGGGTGAACACGGCGCGGGATTCGGCGTTCACAATCAGGTCCACATAGCGCTGGCGGTAGCGCAGCTCCTGGTCTGACAGGCCGTGGTATTTGTCCGGCAGGGGGCGCAGCGCCTTGGTCAACAGGCGGGCGCTATTCATGTTGATGTACAGGTCGCCCTTGCCCGACTTGTGCACGGGCCCTTCGGCACAAACAATATCCCCCAGATCCCAGCTCTTGATCTCGGCCAGGGTCGCCTCATCGAGGCCCTTGCGGTTGAGGTACAGCTGGATCTGGCCGGAGCCGTCCTGAATCAGCAGGAACGCGCCGCGGTTGCGAATCAGACGCCCGGCGACAGCGAAGCGCTGGTCCTCCTCTTCGAGCTGCTCCTTGCTGCTCGCGCCGTATTCGCGCTGCAGGTCAGCCGCCCAGCCCGTGCGCCGGAAGTCGTTGGGGAAGGCGTTGCGCTGCGTGCGCAGCTGTCGCAGCTTGCCGCGCCGCTCGGCGACCAGCTTGTTCTCCTCGTCCGGGCCGCGCACGGCCTGATCCTGCTCTTTCATAATGGTGTCCTACAGCCCTTTCTTCAGTGAGGCTTCGATAAACAGATCGATATCCCCGTCCAGCACCGCCTGCGTATTGCTCGTTTCCACCCCGGTGCGCAAGTCCTTGATACGCGACTGGTCCAGTACGTAAGAACGGATCTGGCTGCCCCAGCCGATATCGGCCTTGCTGTCTTCAGTGGCCTGCTTGGCCTCGCTGCGCTTGTGCATCTCCAGCTCGTACAATTTGGCGCGCAGCATTTTCATCGCCCGGTCGCGGTTCTGGTGCTGCGAGCGCTCGGTCTGGCAGGACACCACAACACCGGTCGGGTTGTGCGTGATACGCACGGCGGAATCGGTCTTGTTCACGTGCTGCCCACCCGCGCCGCTGGAGCGGTAGGTATCGACGCGCAAATCCGCGGGGTTGATATCGATTTCGATATCGTCATCGATCTCAGGCGCCACGAATACCGACACGAATGACGTGTGCCGCCGGTTGCCGGAATCGAAGGGTGATTTGCGCACCAGACGGTGCACACCGGTTTCCGTGCGCAACCAGCCGAAGGCGTACTCACCCTCAAAATGAATCGTCGCGCTCTTGATACCGGCCACTTCCCCGGCCGACACTTCGATCAGGTCGGTTTTGAAGCCACTCGCTTCGCCCCAGCGCAGGTACATGCGCAGCAGCATTTCCGCCCAGTCCTGAGCCTCCGTGCCGCCAGAGCCGGACTGGACATCCAGGTAGGCGTTGTTGGGGTCCATTTCGCCGGAGAACATGCGCCGGAACTCCAGCTGCTCCAACTGTTTAACCAGCGCTTCGATATCGGCACGCACGTCGGCAACCGTTCCCTCGTCATCTTCCACCGCTGCCAGTTCCAGCAGGTCGGCGGCATCACCGGTAGCACCGTCAAGGTGTTCAATGGTGGAGACGATTTTTTCCAGCGCCGCGCGCTCACGGCCCAGCTCCTGTGCGCGCTCAGGCTTGTCCCATACGCTGGGTTCGGCGAGCTCCAGCTCTACCTCGGCGAGACGTTCCTTGCGGGTATCGAAGTCAAAGATACCCCCTCAGCACGGCGGTGCGTGCCTCGATATCCTTGAGGGTCTGTAACAGCGGATTGATCTCTAACATGGTGAGCGAGTCCTGCGGGAAAAGGCGCGCAGTGTACCGTAGCGAACAAAAACAGGCCACAGGCGGTCGCGCGGCACAGGGTCGGAACAGGCTGCCTGAACGCTAGAGCGCTTCGAGCTGCTCAATCATGAGCTGCAAGGTACGCCGCCCTCGGAAGGCGTTTACATCCAGCCGGAAAGCGGCATGCACCCATTCCCTGCTCTCGTCCGGCCACAGGTCCAGGTCCACGTTGAAGGCGATGGCGTCGAATACGTCGCCCGACCCCGCCCGGCCCAGCACCAGCTTGAGGTGTTTACCCCCCACCAGCCGCTGCTGCACGATACGGAACCGGCCATCGAACAGCGGTTCCGGAAAGTGCTGCCCCCAGGGCCCACCCAGGCGCAGGGTTTCAGCGAGCGAAAGATCAAAGTCCGCCGCGTCGAGTTCGCCATCCGACTCCAACACCGCCTCCAGGTCCAGGTCGCGCCCGTGTCGCTCAACTTCTGCCACAAAAGCCGCCGCGAATGCGGCATAGTGAGCCCGTGGCAAGGTGAGGCCGGCGGCCATGGCGTGGCCGCCAAAGCGGGTGAGCAGCCCAGGGTGGCGCGTTGCGATAGCATCCAGCACATCGCGCACATGAATGCCCTGAATCGACCGCGCAGAGCCCTTCAGGTCGTCACTATCGGCGCCGGCGTCGGCAAACACCACCGTCGGCCGGTGCAGGCGCTCCTTCACCCGCGAGGCGAGGATGCCGATCACGCCCTGATGCCAGCCGGGTTCATAAAGCGTAATGCCCGCCGGCACATCGCCCTCGCGGGACATAGGCCCCAGGCCCTCCAGCAGTGCCAGCGCTTCCTCCTGCATGCCCTGCTCTATGCTGCGGCGCTCTTCATTCAAGCGCTGCAAGCGGCCCGCATAGTCATTGGCAACCGCTCGACCGGGCGCCAGCAGGCATTCGATGCCGATAGACATGTCATCCAGCCGTCCGGCGGCATTGAGACGCGGCCCCACCGTGAAACCCAGGTCGGAGGCCACGGCATTGCCGGGGTCGCGGCCGGCCACCTCCAGCAGGGCGAGAACGCCCGGACGCGCCTGGCCGCGTCGAATACGCTGCAACCCCGCGGCCACCAGAATACGGTTGTTGCGATCCAGTGGCACCACATCGGCCACGGTGCCCAGCGCCACCAGGTCCAGATACTCGGCCAGGTTCGGTTCGGGCCGCGCCTGTTGTTGAAACCAGCCGCGACGGCGCAGCTCGGCGCGCAGCGCCAGCATGACGTAGAAGATCACGCCCACGCCGGCCAGTGCCTTGCTGGCGAAGCCACAACCCGGCTGGTTCGGGTTGACGATGACCTCTGCGGCCGGCAGCTCGCTGCCTGCCAGGTGATGATCGGTGACCAGCGTGGCAATACCCAGCGCGCGCGCCGCCAACACGCCGTCAATGCTGGCAATGCCATTGTCCACGGTGATGATCAGGTCCGGCTGTCGGTCCGCCGCGAGCGCTACGATTTCGGGGGTGAGGCCGTAACCGTACTCGAAACGGTTGGGTACCAGGTAGTCAACATGCGCGGCACCGAGCGCGCGCAACGCGCCGAGCGCCAGTGCCGTGCTGGTTGCGCCGTCAGCGTCGAAATCACCGATCACCAGCAGCCGCTGTCCGGCGGCGAGCGCGTCGGCCAGCAGGTGCGCTGCCGCATCGGCTCCCGTCAGCGTATCCGGTGGCAGCAGCTCCTGCAGGGACATCCGCAACTCAGCGGATTGCCTGATGCCGCGGTTGGCGTACACCCGAGCCAACAGCGGCGACAATTCACCCGAGGAGAGCAGTGGCACCGCTTCCGGCGCGCGGCGAACCACCCGTCGATTCATCCGGTGGGCGCTCAGGCGCCGAGGTTGTTCGCCATGAAGGCCTGCACGGCGGCCAGGTCGCAGGGCAGCACTTCAAAGCGCTCTGTGCGGTCAAACAGGTCAGAGAGATGCAACGGCAATGGTGGCTCACAACCCACCACCGCGCGCTGAATCGCCTGTGGGAACTTCGCCGGGTGCGCAGTGGCGAGAGTCACCACCGGAATGCCGTCACCGATGCCCGAGGCCAGCGCTGCCTTCACCCCGATCGCGCTGTGCGGATCGAGCAGATACTCGGAATCCTGCCACACGGCGGCAATTTGCGCACAGGTTTCCTCGTCGGGCACACGATAGCTGGAAAACAGGGCGCGGGCGCGCTGCATCGCGGTATCCGAGAAATGAATATCGCCGCGATCGAAGTCTCGCATCATGGCAGCCACGGTAGCGCCATCACGGTCGTACAAATCAAACAGCAGGCGTTCGAAATTGCTGGATACGGTGATGTCCATACTTGGCGACAGGGTGTGCTCCAGCGACTGCCGGCCGTAGGTGGCGGTGGTCATCACCCGGTGCAGCACGTCGTTGCGGTTGGTGGCGATGATCAGCTGCGCAACAGGCAGGCCCATCTGGTGCGCCAGGTAGCCGGCAAAAATATCACCGAAGTTGCCCGTCGGCACCGAAAACGCCACGGGCCGCGCCGGACCGCCCAAGGCAACCGCTGCATAAAAGTAGTACACGATCTGCGCCATGATACGCGCCCAGTTGATCGAGTTGACGGCCACCAGGTGGCGGTCTTCCGGCAGGAAACCGCGATCACCGAAACTGGCCTTGACCATGGCCTGGCAGTCATCGAAGTTGCCCTGCACGGCGATGTTGTGAATGTTGTCACCCACCACCGTGGTCATTTGCCGCCGCTGCACTTCGGATACGCGGTCGTGCGGGTGCAGGATGAAAATGTCGATGTTCTTGCAGCGTTTGCAGCCTTCGATCGCCGCGGAACCGGTGTCTCCGGAGGTGGCCCCCATGATCACCACTTTCTGGTGGCGACGTTCCAGCACGTAGTCCAGCAGGCGCCCCAGCAGCTGCAGCGCGAAGTCCTTGAAAGCCAGAGTGGGCCCGTGGAACAGTTCCAGCACCCATTGATTGTGGCCAATCTGCACCAGCGGGGCGACCGCGCCATGGCGAAACACAGCGTAGGTATCGGCGATAATCTCGCGCAGATCCTCGCGGGGAATGCAGTCACCCACGAACGGTTCGATGATGCGCTGCGCCAGCTGCGGATAGTCCATGCCCGCCATGGCGGCGATCTCGTCGCGGCTGAACCGCGGCAGTGTTGCCGGCACGTACAGGCCGCCATCAGAGGCCAGACCGGTCAGCAAGACCTCTTCGAAGTTCAGGGCGGGGGCCTGGCCCCGGGTGCTGATGTATTGCATGCTCGCTCCTGTTAGCCGTCCAGCGGCTCGACCCGGATCCTGACCACCTGACCGGTGATCGTGTCCAGCGCCTCGATTTCGGCCACGGCCGCGTCCACGCGGCCCTGTGCCGCGCGATTGGTCAGCACAATCAGCGGGACCGTCGCCTGCCCCGCCGCCGGCGCCTTCTGGATCAGCGCCTCGATGCTTATACCGTGGTCGCTGAAGATGGTCGCGATGCGCGACAACACGCCGGTGCGATCCTCCGCCTCCATACGCAGGTACCAGGGTGTTTCCACTTCGGCCATCGGCACAATCGGCAGGTCGCGCAGCGCTTCATTGGAGAACGACAGGGACGGCACCCGACTCACCTGGCCGGCGCTGAGGTCGCGCGCCAGATCCACCAGATCCGCCACGACTGCCGACGCGGTCGGCTTGCCGCCCGCGCCCGCACCATAATAGAGCGTGGGGCCGACCGCGCTGCCCTCAACCAACACGGCGTTTTTGACACCATTGACGTTGGCCAGCAGACGGTCTTCGGGAATCAGCGTGGGGTGCACGCGTAACTCCACGCCACTCGGCCCCTGTTTGGCAATACCCAGGTGTTTCACCCGATACCCCAGCTCTTCGGCGTAATCCAGATCCTGGGGTGTGAGGCGCGTGATGCCCTCGGTGTACACGGACGCAAACTGCAGCGGGATGCCGAAGGCGATGGAGGCAAGAATCACCAGTTTGTGCGCGGCATCAATGCCCTCCACATCAAAGGTGGGGTCTGCCTCGGCGTAACCCAGGGCCTGCGCCTCCGCCAGCACATCGGAAAACTCCCGACGGTGCTCGCGCATCTCGCTGAGAATGAAGTTACCCGTACCGTTGATGATGCCCGCCAGCCACTCGATATGGTTGCCCGCCAGGCCCTCGCGCAGCGCCTTGATGATAGGGATACCACCGGCAACCGCGGCTTCATAGCGCACTGCTACGTTGTGCTCCGCCGCCAGCGCAAACAGCCCATTGCCGTGTTCAGCAATGAGCGCCTTGTTGGCCGTCACCACGTGCTTGCCGGCGCGGATGGCCGCTTCCACCAGCTCACGGGCCACGGTGGTGCCGCCGATCAATTCCACCAGCACGTCAACGTCCGGGTCGGCCACGACATCGAAAATGTCCCGGCTGACTCGCACACTGCCGGTATCGCAGGCAGGATTGTCGCGCCGCGCACCAATGTGCACAACGGCCAGAGGCGCCTGCGCGCGCGCAGCGATCGCCTCCGCGTTTTCCTGCAGCAGGTTGAAGGTGCCGCCGCCTACTGTACCCAGGCCGCAGATTCCGATTCTCACGGGTTGCACTGGAGTTCCCCCTGTTCCTTCATGATGCATCGTCACACCGTTCCCACGTGGCCATCGGCGCGAAACATGCGCTTGATATTGCGCAGGGCCTGACGCGTGCGGTGTTCATTTTCAATCAGGCCAAAACGCACGTAGCCCTCACCGTATTCACCAAAACCGACACCCGGCGACACCGCCACCTGCGCCTCCTGCAACAGCTTCTTGCTGAATTCCAGCGAGCCCATTTCCTGATAGAAGTCAGGGATGCGTGCCCAGACAAACATGGTCGCCCGGGGTGGCGTGACCGGCCAACCCAATGCATTGAGGCCGCTGCACAGCACATCACGGCGCGCTTTATACATGGCAGTGATTTCCTGTACACAGGTCTGGTCACCCTCCAGCGCAGCGATCGCTGCCACCTGGATAGGCGTGAACATGCCGTAGTCGAGATAGGACTTCATGCGCCCCAGCGCACCGACAAGCTGCTTGTTGCCGCAGCAGAAGCCCACCCGCCAACCCGGCATGTTGTAGCTCTTGGACATGCTGAAGAATTCCACCGCCACCTCACGTGCGCCCTCAACCTGCAGAATCGATGGCGCGACGTAGCCGTCGTAGCAGAGATC
>TARA_R110002094_G_scaffold98062_1_pt1 | contig 12953 bp, 6 predicted proteins | sample TARA_R110002094 | Tara Oceans TARA_R110002094 (sample SAMEA4397409) | marine metagenome | biome: Polar Biome; feature: [MIX] marine epipelagic wind mixed layer (ENVO:01000061); material: water (ENVO:00002006), including particulate matter (ENVO:01000060) such as... | depth 10-100 m
AGACATTTGTTACTTCCTTGTAAGGTCATTATATTTGGTCGCGCTGCTTGCGCAGCGCGGAACATGAGTAAAATTGACCAGTTTTTTGTTTATACGCACCAAGGGCATGTTGCGGCCTCAATCCAGTTGACCAAACAGATCGGCACTTTCAAAGGCCTCGCGCATCAGCTTGCGGCCATTTTCAAATGAGAACTGAGTTTGGGCCAGATGGTGCGCATTGTCGGATAGCGTCTTCCACAGCTTGACATCATTTTGCAGCTTATTGATGGCACCGATCCATGCGTCGGGGGTCTCGGCGATCAGGCAATCGCGCCCGTGGCGCAGACCGATCCCTTCGGCTGCCATTGGGCTGAGCACGCAAGGAATACCACTGGCCAGCGCGCTGAGTACCTTACCCTTGATCCCTGCGCCCGACAGCAGCGGTGCCACAAAGATCAAGTGTTTGTCGTAAGCATCCGAAAGTTCTTCGACAAAACCCACCGGGTCGACCAGCGGGGAAGCCAGCTTTTTGATGTTGTCGCCCATACGCGAGCCGTAGATCGACAGCGTCAGGTCAGACCCTTCCTGTTCCAGCCGCTTCATGACATTTTGGACGAACCATTCCACGCCTTCCACGTTCGGGTGGTGTTGAAAGCCTCCAAGAAATGACAGGCCTACGCGCCCTTCGCGAGGCGGCACAGTGTCGGGACATTCCAGTACCCAAGGACAGGTCATCACGTTAATCACACCTTCGGATTGGGCCTCGATCACGGCGTGTTCGCGGTCGCTGTACGACAACATCACATCGACGCTACGCATGGCGGCAAATTCGTCCTGCTGCACCAATCGCGCCGCTTCTTTCTGGTCCTCGTCATTATCCGCAATCGCTTTGCGCAGCACGCGCAGGTAATGCAGGTCGGCGTTGTTCATGATGATGCGCGCCTGCGGATTCACCGCCCGGATTTTCGGCGCGGTTGCATTCACGACGTGATACCGGGTGATATAAAAGGCATCAAATTCGCGTCCGCGGGTGTCCAAAAACTCATTCATGCTGGAATAGAAGGGTGAAGTGATCACCTCGACCCCCATTTTTTCCAACTCGCTTGTATAGCGCCCCATAAAAGCGAGGTTTTCAGGCATAAACGTCACCTTATAGCCCAGCGATTGCACCAGCTTGATTTCTTGCAAGGCGGCATAGCTGCCGGCGCTTTGGTCAGGCATCGGCGTGGTATAGTCGATAAACAACACCCGGCCGACGATACCGCGGTCTTTTTCCAGATCGGGCGTGGTGCCCACTTTGCTGAAATTCTTAAACGCTTTGGCCCATTGGCGTTTGAACTTGGGGCGATTGACTTCTTGATAGCGCTTGAATCCAGCGGAGGTGTCAGTGCCGCTGGTCATGCCCTCGTAGTGGTAAACCACCGAGGACGGCACATACCACGTGGTATAACCCGCATCGCGCACCTTGAAGGCAAAATCGGTATCTTCAAAATACATTGGTTCCAGATAGGAACTCAGCCCGTCAAGCTGATCCCATATCTTCTTGGTGGTCATCATCGCCGCCCCGGAGAGATAGTCAGCTTGGCGCGCATAGGAAAAACGTGGGTCATGCGGGTTCTGACGATTGCCGTAATTCCATGGATCACCAGAGTTCCAGATGATCCCACCTGCATCCTGCAACGACCCGTCAGGATAAAGCAGCTTGGAGCCCACAAGGCCCACGTTGGGGAACCTATCAAAGGCAGCAATCAATTCATCCAGCCAGCCGGTTGTCGGCTCTGTATCGTTGTTCAGCAGCGCAACGTATTTCCCGCGCGCCGATGCACCACCTGCGTTGCAGGCCCGGATAAAGCGCTGTGCCTCCTTGTTGCGGATCACAGTAATGCCGCTGACCAGCTTCTCAATCTCGGCAGTCTTGTCAGTCGATGCGTCATCAACCAGGATCACTTCAAAGCTGGCCTTGTTCCAGGCCAGCAACAGTGCCGCCAAACAGGCATAGGTTACGTTGACCTTGTTATGGGCCGGAATCACCACGGACACATCCGGTGTCTTTACCTTTGGAAAGCTCAGAGGCTTGAGTTTGAGGTTGTCATATCCCGCCTCCAGCGCCTCAACTGCCATGCTGAGTTGGGGCAGCACCTTGGCATCCGACCCGTTCGCAAGATGGTTGCGCAGCGCTTCAAACCGGGCGGGCGACTGGGCAAACAGATCGCTGGGGTAGGGGCCCTTGGTTTCTGCATGAAGCGCCTCAATGGTGGTCACCTGGCGGCGCGGCAGAAACCAGTTGCGCCAAAACGTGATTGTGCCCGAGGCATCACGCAGTTCAAGCAGAGTATGCAACCCTGTGAGGTACTTTGCGGGCAAGCGCAGGCTGTTGCGGCCGGGAGTGAGATCAAATCCAAAACAGGCTTCGCCTTTCAACCAAACTGTGACCGTCAGTGCCTGATCCGAATTGAAGTCCAGAACATGGCCCCAGTCATTGACCAGGCTGATTTTGGCGGTTGGCGCAGACAGCAGCGAAAGCCGTTCTTTTCCAACAACAAGGGCAATGTCGAGACGCTCAATATCTTGTTGGCTGCCGATCTGTGCATGGTACCAAACGGCCCCTGTCACAGGGGTTTCAGACTGCGCTACTGCGGGTGTCAGCGCATGGTTACCGGACGTTCGCAGCCGGGGTGCCGCGACAAAGAAAACAGCTGGCAGATCGGCGGTCGCATCCAGAGTTTCCCGGCTGTCGATGCGCAGGCCCAGGCGCAGGATCTGGGTACTTTGGGGCAGGGGAATTTCGATAGACTGATACTGTTCAGGATGCGCGCCACCGGTACTGGAGGCGTCAAACCTGCGGCGCAACTCGTGGATGATCCGACCTTCCAGATCGGTGAGGCTCAGCACCAGATCGCCCATCCCCCGATGTTCAGCCAGCTCTGCCATAAAGACCAACGGCCCGTCCGCCGGTTCAATCGTGAGACTGCCCGCCAGCGGGATTGCTTGGGTGCGGGCCGTGAAATCTGGGATCACCCGCAGCGTGCGCCACCCATCTACTTGCCAGTCGCCCAAGCCGTTGAGCTGCTGATAGACGGTATCACTGCCTTGCGCGCTCAACGGAAAGTGCTGCATAATCCGACTGCGGGGCGGCTCTGTCGCCATGCGCCGGACAGGCACCTGCTGTCCACCTGCTTCAATTGCGGCACTCGCTTCCACGTTCTTGCCGGCTGCTTTGATATATACGTCACCTGCCACGACAAAAGTTTCGGACACGCGCGCGGTCGTGTTTGTACGGAAAAAAGGTTGCGGCATGAGGGAGTACTCCGTTGAAGAAGGCGGCATATTGTACCCGTCGCCCATGGGGAATTGCGGCTGAGCAGCAATAGCTGTTTTCCGCCTCTCTAAGTCATCGTGTAGCGCCATGATATCTCGTTGCTCCTGAGCCGGCAGCTGACTGAGGAAGTTCTTCAAATGTTGGGCGGCCTCGGCATTGTGATAGCCGCGAATTTGCGGATGGCTGACGGGGCACGACAGATCACGCACGGCCACACGACCCAATTCATCGGACTTGTAGAGCGCCACCCAGTCGATGCCCCAACCTAGGTTATTCCCGCTGTAATCCAGCGCACGCAGGATGGGATGCAGCACCGGATGCAGCGCCCACACAATCCCGTCGGTCTGACGCACCAGCAAGAGATCGGTATCTGCGATCATGCCTCGGCCAACCACATTAGAGGGCCAGGGGGTCCAATTGACATCTGGTGTCCAGATGCCAATGTCATGATGCTCTCCAAAGCAGTGCGCGCAGCTTACCGCCAATGCAGCCCAGTCTTCGCTATCGGCATCCGCTTGAATCTGGAGCATTACTTCATCCGGCCCTACCAGATCCAGCGAAGTCCGAAATTTACGTCCGAAATACGAGGTTTGCGGCACCTGCACCCAATTGCCCGGTCCGGTTTCGACAGCCCCTGCTGCATTTGAATAGATCACGGTTAACCGATCAACCGACCCGGCCAGCGCCTTGGCTATTGTTTTCGCCTTTTCATAGTATCCATCCCAACTGATGATAACGGCATGGATCGCGGGCGACATCGAGATACCTTAAGTTGTACTACTGCTATGGCTATCTACCTTAACGCGAGAATATGCGCAATTGTGGCGTCACTTTATTAATCGGCGACTGGAACAATCTAATCTTGAACGCAATCTGCGGTCGGTTTACCCAGAACTTGCGGTTCCAGACTTTGCGCCAAGTGCTCCAACCAGAGGGTCAATATGACAGACACAATTTATCCGCTGCTCTTGTGTGGGGGTTCGGGCACGCGGCTGTGGCCTTTGTCTCGCAAAAGTTATCCCAAACAATTTGCCCGGCTGACCGGGGACGACAGCCTGTTTCAGATTTCCGCACAGCGCCTTTCAGGATCAGGTTTTGGCGCGCCGCTGATCATCACCGGATCAGACTACCGATTTGTCGTGACCGAACAACTGGCCGCCATCGGGGCAGGGGCGGCGGCCACCATCATCGAACCTGATGCACGCAATACCGCGCCAGCGATTCTAGCGGGTGCGCTTATTCTGGAAACCCAGCAGCCGGGCACAGATGCGTTGATGCTGGTGGCACCGTCGGATCATGTTATTGAGGATGCCGCGCGCTTTCGCGCCGCCGTGAACGCCGCCGTGCCCACGGCGCTCTCGGAACAATTGGTCACTTTCGGTATTCGCCCCACCCGCGCCGAAACCGGTTATGGCTGGTTGGCACTTTCGCAAGAGCTTGAGGCCGATTTTGCGCCAATAGCTCAGCCTTTGGAAGGGTTTGTCGAAAAACCCGACGCTGCCACAGCAGAGACATTGGTCAAGGGCGGACGGCACCTTTGGAATTCCGGTATCTTCTTGTTTACGACCCGAACCCTGATCGCAGCGTTTGAGAAATATGCCCCCAAAATGCTGGAAACGACCCGCAAGGCAGTGGCCCAAGCGGAGCAGGATTTGCATTTCACCCGTTTAGCCCCAGAACCTTGGATGACGCTTCAGGACAACTCAATCGACTATGCAATCATGGAAAAAGCCGACAACCTCAGCGTGGTACCCTATGGTGGCACCTGGTCCGATCTGGGTAGTTGGGAGGCCGTGTGGCGCGACGGGATGCAGGATGCCGACGGGATGGTGGTTTCTGAAGGTGCCACCGCCATCAACTGCCATAACACGCTGCTGCGCGCCGAAGACCCCAATCAGCATCTGGTCGGTATCGGATTGGAAGACATCATTGCCATTGCGATGCCCGACGCGGTGCTGGTCGCGCACCGCGATCAGACCCAGCAGGTCAAACAGGCTGTCAGCATTCTCAAGGCCCGCGATATTGCGCAAGCCGACACGCTTCCGCGCGATTACCGCCCCTGGGGCTGGTTTGAAAGCCTTGGGGTCGGCAACCGATTTCAGGTCAAGCGCATCGTGGTTCATCCCGGTGCCGCTTTGTCCTTGCAAAGCCATCACCACCGCGCCGAACACTGGATTGTTGTTGAGGGCACCGCGAAAGTCACCATCGACGATGAGGTCAAACTGGTGACCGAAAACCAGTCTGTCTATATCCCGCTGGGTGCGGTCCATCGGATGGAGAACCCCGGCAAAGTGCCGATGGTTCTCATCGAAGTGCAGACCGGCTCTTACTTGGGCGAAGACGACATCTTCCGTTACGAAGATGTCTATTCACGCGGACAAGGTGCCAAAGGTTAACCCGCTTGGTCAGCGCCTTCCTCTGCAAACGGGGCAAAGCGCAGATCAATCCAGCGGTCCTGCGGAATGTCGCAGGGCGCGCCCGCCTGCCAGTGTCCGTCCCAAACTGGTGTGCTGGTGCGCAAGGTCAGGGTGGCGTTTGCCGCGTCGTAGTCGAGATCGACAAACAACTGTCGATTGCCATTGATGTCGCGCGGTATTTCAACCGACCAGCCAGTCTGTGCCAAAGGACCCACGTTGCTCAGACGGTATTGACCGACATCGCATTTTTCAAAAATGGCCCCCACCGGCTCGACAGGTTCTTCATGGCCGATATCCGACAGCTGGACGATCGGGCTGGCGGCGCGGATGAAACCATTGGCGTCCACCGTGGTATTGGCGGTGTTCCAGAACGTACGCCAAGGCTGAAAGCCGCCCGTGGCGGCGCGATAGCGACGCATGTAGAGTTTGTCATCAAGCACATTGGCAAACAGCTGCATAAAATCCGATGGGCTTGAACCGAAATTGATCAAATGCCCCCATTCCACTGATGTCGGAAAGGTTCCGACAGTTTGGGGGTCGGTTGTGCGGTACTGACCAAACGGCAGATTGGTGGCATTGATATCGTTGATCAAGGGGGCCACTGTAGCACCCAAACCGAAATCCCCCACTTTCATCAAACGGCCGGGCGTCGTATCCGTATTGGTCTGGGTGATGGCGGTACCTGTCATCTGTCCGCTGACCTGCATTCCCGCTGGCGCTTGGGCCTGACCGGTTGCGGGATCGAACAAAAGCCCCGTGTTCCAAGTGATACCATCGCCGCTGACCTTGATGGCAAAGGCGTCGTCGCCTGCTGTTCCCATCTCGGCACGGCCCGAAAAAGCAGTCTGGAACAGCAGACTGGCGGTATCGGTGACCGCCGCCTTGTTCACCTTGATTTGATGGCCAGCGCCATCGTGGCTGAACAGACTCGCCTCAGAGGCCACCACCAGCCGGTTGAACCCATCATAAGAGGCATTGATGCCAAGCCCCTCGATGTCTTCAAGTGGCCCTATTGCCGGGGTGTCCCACGCGCTGCCGGTCCACGCCTTGATCGCACCATCGCTGAGATCAGTGGCCCGCCATCCATCCATGGGTGCCACAAAAAGCCACGCACCATTCATCCAAGCCGCCAGCATACCCGGCTGGCCTGCCCAGGCATCCGTGGGACCAGCCCCCAGCGCCCAGACCTGGCCCTCTTCAACTATGCTGGGCGGCGCGCTTTGATTGATCCCTTGCAGCGTCAGCTGCGCAAGCACGTCCAGCCGCTGCAATGCCTCGTTGTGGGTGACGTGTTTTTGGGCCTGCGCCGGTGCGATAAGGGGCAGGGACAGGCGGGGGGACGTGTCAGACATGGGGGCAACTCTCCGGTAAATGCATCCGCGCAATCGTGCGAAGAAACAATTAACAGGTCTCCAACAGAGCGTGCGTTGCTTGGCCCAAAGTCCGGGCCTAGCTTTTGAGCCGGTTCAAAAGCTGCGGCAGCAAATCCAGTGCCTCACGGATGGTCACATCCATGTCCAGATAGCGATACGTGCCCAACCGGCCAACAAAGCTGACCCCTTTTTCAGCCGCGGCCAGCGCCTCATATTGGCCCAACAGCGCCTTTTCCTCAACCAACCGGATCGGATAGTAGGGAATGTCGTCAGGCCCGCAGGCGCGCGCATATTCGCGGTAACACACGGTGTCTTCGTGGTTTTCCCAAGGGGCGAAATGCTTGTGTTCGGTGATGCGTGTCCAAGGCACTTCGCGCGCACCATAGTTCATCACCGCACAGCCCTGCCAATCGCCGCTGGCTGTAAAGCGTTCAAAATCCAGTGTCCGGTATCCCAGCCGCCCCAGACGGCAATCGAAATAACTGTCCAGTGGCCCCGACCAGATGACATGATCCGCCCGCGCGGCCATTGCGTGGGTGAATGGCGTCTCAAGATGCAGGTCAATTCCCGGATGATCCAAGATCGCTTCGACCATTGCCGTATATCCCTGTTCGGGCATGCCCTGAAACCGGTGCGCAAAATAATTGTCGTCATAGTTAAAACGCAGAGGCAATCGTTTGAGGATCAATGCAGGCAATGTATCCGGCGCGCAGCCCCATTGCTTTTCGGTATACCCTCGAAAGAACGCCTCATAGAGATCCCGGCCGACAAACCGCAGCGCCTGCTCTTCAAAACTCTGTGGATCGGTGATTGAGGTATCGGCCTGTGTTGTCTCAATAAAGGCGCGCGCCTCATCGGGGCGAAAGGTCTTGCCAAAAAACTGGTTAATCGTGTGCAGGTTGACCGGCAACGAATAGACCGACCCGGACACCGTGCTTTTGACCCGGTTGCGGTATGGCATGAAGTGGGCAAATTTAGTAACGTATGCCCAGACTTCCGCATCGTCTGTATGGAAAATATGCGGCCCATAAACATGCACCATGACGCCCGTTTCGGTACAGCGCTCCGTGTGACAATTGCCCGCCACATGGGTGCGGCTGTCGATCAGGGTGATCTGATGGCCGGCTTCAGCCAGCCCACGGCCAAGCACCGCCCCGCTTAGCCCTGCGCCCACAATCAAAATATTCATAGCCTGCCTTTCACCACGACACAGATGCGCCGCGCGCTCAATGTCATGCTGGCGCACCCTAAGAAAACCACACCATCGAAACAACCATTAAAATCTTATAAAAAGGCCAGAAAAAACAAGGGGAAACGGCCCGGTTTTGCCTTGTTTCAAACCCATGTATCACCCTTTGCTTTGCCAAAACCTGTCTGTGCAAAAAGCGGAGCAGGCGGCGTGCATTTCAGCTACCAACAACATCTGAGTATTGGTGATATCCTCTTGGATAGCGACATCCGCGGGCTTGAAGTGGTTCGCCTGGACACCGGCAGCTTCCTGCTCAGCTCAACAGGGGCCAATGGCGGACTGGTCTCTTACCGATTGGAGGCAGACGGAACCGTCAGCGGTGAGATCGACCGCCAGTATTTCTCGCAAGACAATGGTTCATCGGTGAGCGGCATGATGGATACAATCGCCGCCGGAAACAGCGCTACAATCCTGCTCAGCGGCGGTCAAGCCACAGCGATGGTACAATATGGCATTTCCGCATCCGGCGAAATTTCCAGCAGCACCTCCACGTCTTCCCTCACAGGCAGTAGCGCGCTAACAGCAGCCAGCCTCGACAGCGGAACAGTTTTTTACAGTGTCGCACAGGACAGCGGGCAGGTGGTCGCTTACGTTCCTGGCAGCACGGGTAACACCCTTCTGCAGGGAGGCGGATCAGAACAGGTGATCCTGGAAGGGGTCAGCGCCCTTGAAACCGTGAGCATCGGCAGCCAACTTTTTTTGCTGGCTGCTCAAAACGGCACCCAGAGCATCACCAGCTACGCGATCAACACCAATACCGGCGCGCTGACCTATGCCGATGATCTGGGGGCCGCACAAGGACTGGGCATTCAGGCACCCACCACATTCGAGGCGGTGACCGCCTTTGGCCAGACCTGGGTGCTGCTCGGCAGCGCTGGCAGCGGGACGCTCAGCGTGCTGGCGTTGTCTGACACCGGTCAAATGACAGCGGTCGATCACAGCATGGACACACTGGCTACCCGCTTTGGCGGGGTACAATCGCTGGCCACTGCACAAGTGGACGACAGGGTATTTGTGGTGGCAGGTGGGGCAGATGACGGGCTGACCCTGCTGACACTCTTACCGGATGGTCGACTGATGCATCTGGAATCGATTGCCCAGACCATCGGCGCAGGGTTGATGAATGTTGAGGAAATCGCAATCACCATCGTTGGCGACACCCTACAGGTCTTTGTCAGCAGCGGGACCGATAGCGGGATCAGCCGATTCAGCGTTGATCTGTCTAATCTGGGTGACACACTGCGCGGCGACACCAACAGCGCAAACACACTTCAAGGCGACGCAGGCGACGATCTTCTGGTGGCCGGTCAGGGTGATACCGTTTTTGGGGGCGACGGCGATGATATCCTGCTGGGGGCTGCGGGGGCTATTCTATCCGGTGGTGGCGGCGTGGACCGCTTTGTCTTGCAAGAAAACGGCGCGACCACTCGGATTGTAGATTTCAACCCGGCTGAGGACAGATTGGACATGTCTTCTTTTTCCATGCTCCGCTCTGCCGCCCAACTCAACATCACCTCAACCTCTTATGGAGCGCTCATCCAGCTGCGCAATACAGTGATTGAAATTCGCTCGGCCAATGGGCTGTCGCTTGATGCTGACGATCTGTTCGGGCCGGTTTTTGACTGGGCCGACCGCATCCCCATTTTTGAACTTACCGAAGCAGAACCGCAGCCTGATCTAGAACCAGAACCAGAACCGTCTCCTCCAGACACAGGTGGTAACAACCCCGGATTGAGCATCATAGGCACCAGCAACGCTGAGGTGCTTGAGGGCAATACGGACGATGACATTCTGGTAGGCAGTGGCGGCAACGATACTCTGGACGGCGCTGCGGGCAATGATGCACTTTATGGCGGAATCGGTGATGACATCCTGCGCGGTGCAGAGGGGAACGACACAGTGCAAGGCGGCGCGGGCAACGACCAGCTTGTGGGGGCATCTGGTAGTGACATTCTGCGCGGCGGTGACAATGACGATTGGGTAACCGGGGCCTCTGGTTCGGACAGTCTTTATGGCGATGCGGGTCGTGATACGCTGCTTGGTGGCGATGATGCAGATGTGGTTTTTGGCGGTTGGGGCAACGACAGCATAGATGGCGGCTTGGGCTCTGACACACTTTACGGCGATGGAGGCGATGACGTCATACGCGGCGGCGTTGGCCATGATGGTGTTTGGGGCGATACTGGCAATGACACACTTTATGGCGATGCGGGGGCGGACACATTGGGCGGCTTTACCGGCGACGACGACTTCTATGGTGGGGACGGCAATGACGTGATTTGGGGCAACGTCGGCAATGACCGGGGCTGGGGCGGTTGGGGCAACGACACATTGGGCGGCGGCGATGACGGGGACCTTCTCTTTGGCGAGGGCGGCAAGGATCTGGTTTGGGGGGGCGCGGACAACGATACCCTCAGCGGCGGGATCGGGGTCGACACCGTAGGCGGGTTCGTGGGCGATGACATTCTGCGCGGCAACGAGGGCGACGATCAGGTTTGGGGCAATAGGGGACAAGACTCGTTATATGGCGACGAAGGCAACGACCTGCTGGGCGGTGGCGACGACAATGACGTTCTGATGGGTGGCGACGGGGATGATGAATTGCGTGGTGGCGAGGGCGACGATTGGTTGTCAGGCGGTTCAGGGGCCGACACCTTCTATTTCCGCTTCAACCAGTCAGGATCGGACCGGGTGGCAGACTTCAATCTCGATGTTGATATTATCCAGATTGATGTCAGCAACCTCGAATTTCAATCCCTGCAGATGAGCCAGCAAGGCGACAATGTCGTGATCCAACTGCAAAACGGTGATATCACGTTGAATGACACCGACCTATCGGATCTGACCGCAGATCTTTTTTTGATTGCCTGACTGATCAGTCATAGGCCTTGGACGATCTGTCTTGGATAGCAGATTCAGCTCACAGTGATCCCCAAGTTCTTGAATATCAGGCTCTAAAATAGGCCTTTGGTGACCAATAGCAGAGTTTCAGAATGTCTGATCATAATCGCCCACACCCGGTTCTGAGCGGATGATGGCATCAAGCTCTTCAAAGATCGCGCGCAATTCAGTCTCTGATGCAGCGCTTTCACAAACCACCACGAGGTTGGGCGTGTTCGATGAGGCGCGCACCAAACCCCAGCTGCCATTGTCCAAAATCACCCGCGCGCCGTTAACAGTCACTACCTGCGCAACCTTGCGGCCGGCCAGTTCGGTCAAATCCCCAAGTTTAGAGACGATACGCGCAAGGATATCGTATTTCTCTTCATCGGCGGCATAGGGCGACATGGTGGGCGTAGCATAGGTAACAGGCAACGCGCGGCGCAGGTCTGACATGGATTTGTCGGGGTTGCGGTCCATCAACTTGCAAATCTCGACGGCCACGCGCATGCCACAATCATATCCTCGCCCGATCGGTTCGGCCAGAAAGTAATGGCCAGATTTTTCAAATCCCGCCAGCGCACCCAATTCTTTAACACGCCGTTTCATGTGGCTGTGCCCGGTTTTCCAGTAATCAGCCGTCACACCATTGGCGCGCAGTTCTGGATCGGACGCAAACAACCCGGTCGATTTCACATCCGCCACAAAGGTGCTGTTGGGATACAGTTTCGACAGGTCGCGCGCCATAATCACGCCAACCTTGTCGGCAAAAATCTCTTCGCCTTCGTCATCCACCACGCCACAGCGGTCGCCATCGCCGTCAAACCCCAAAGCAAGATCCGCACCCGACGCCTTCACGCTGGCGCTCATGTCGTGCAGCATCTCCATCGCTTCCGGGTTGGGATTGTAATGCGGAAAGGTATAGTCAAGATCACAGTGGCTCTCGACCACTTCAACACCCAACCGCCGGAACAGTTCCGGCGCAAAAGCGGCCGCAGTGCCGTTGCCCGTAGCACAGACCACTTTAAGAGGCCGGGACATTCTGAAGTCAGCCACCAGATCGTCCAGATACGCCTCGCGGACACCATCAACAAATTCATATGACCCTCCGGGCCGGGCCTGCCCACGCCCTTCAAGCACGATATCTCGCAATTCGGCCATCTCATCAGGGCCATGGGTTAGAGGGCGTTCGAACCCCATCTTGACACCGGTCCAGCCGTTGGGATTGTGGCTGGCCGTGACCATTGCCACCGCAGGCGCGTCCAGATGGAATTGCGCGAAATAGGCCATGGGTGACAGGCAGGGGCCGATGTCTTTCACATGAACACCCGCCTGGATCAGGCCCAGCGTCAACGCATTTTTGATCGACAGCGAATAGTCGCGGTAATCATTGCCCACTGCGATGACAGGTGCGATGCCGCGCGCGTGCATTTGCGTGCCCAACCCCAACCCCAGTGCGGTGATGCCGGGCAAGTTGATGGCTTCCGGGTACTGCCAGCGCGCATCATATTCGCGAAATCCAGTCGGTGCGATCATCGCGTCGCGTAGGAATTCCCAAGTGTTGGGCGTAACAGTCAAAAGAGGTTTGGTCATGGCGCTGTGATGTCCCGTTTGTTTTACACCGCACCTGATAGTCGCATTGCTGGTCTTCTTCAATCAGGCCCCATCGGAAGGTTTGTGGGTAGAATTACTCTAGGGTCAGGATTCATAACCAAAACATGACCACGGCCGCCAAG
>TARA_R110002094_G_scaffold108291_3_pt1 | contig 12908 bp, 17 predicted proteins | sample TARA_R110002094 | Tara Oceans TARA_R110002094 (sample SAMEA4397409) | marine metagenome | biome: Polar Biome; feature: [MIX] marine epipelagic wind mixed layer (ENVO:01000061); material: water (ENVO:00002006), including particulate matter (ENVO:01000060) such as... | depth 10-100 m
CGACACCTCACAACACACAACCAACCCATCGCGGCGCAGGATGACATCAACCCGACCCTCGCCATCAAGAATGGTTTCCTCCACGCTGGCCCGGAAACCCGCTGCCTCGCCGAGTTCCTTGACCAGCATTTCTATTTCACGGTGGCGCGCGCCGCCGCCACCCTCTTTATAAAAAACTGGAGGTGCGGCTGTTTTTGCAGATTCAGTTTGAATCGGTGCCGTAGGTGTTGGCTCGATGGATTCTGAAGCGGGCGCAACACCAGCCACTTCAGGATCCGGATCTTTCGGTGTTGGGCCAACCTCCGGCTGCTCAGTTTCCGGCCATTGCCCATAGGTCCGGCGAGAATGTTCTATCAACGCCGCGTGTTCATCGACACTCAGGCGATCTTGGCGTTCCACAAACCCCAAAGGTACCGTAAACGTCATGGCCGCCGGTGTGATGTTCTTGGCAAACAAAGCAAATTGCGCCTGACCGTCAGACTTACGCTGGCTGAGGATTATATCCTTATCCACGCGAAATTCGGTGGCGAGCTTAGTAGCGTCACTGGCGCTCACCCCGCCCGCTAGTTTAATCGAGGTGTTCGCCAACACGCCAGCCCGCGCACTGGTCGAGAATTGTTCCAGATGTTGATGAGCAAGGGTAATCGCGCCCTTGTATTTACGCACTTGGGCCAGCAATCGCACTAGCGTTTGATCGACCACGCCCTCGGCTTCATCAAAGTATATGAAGGTTTCCGTGCGCTGTTCTGGTACTAAGCCCGCTCGCCTGATCAAGCCTTGACCAATCAAGGCCACGATCATCCTTGCAAAGATATGTGATCCTTCCTCGCCCAGATATTCCTTCGAGGTGTTGACGAAGATGATTTTGCCCTCAAGCATGGCAGAATCGAAGTTGACGGTGTTACACTTGGCGGAAAACAAACGGTCCAGCGATCGATTGGACAATACACCCCAGAGACGGGCTAATATCTGTTGCTTGGTGGCGTTGAGGGACTTGTCAAAGAAGCGAGTCTCGAAAAATGTCTTGGCCGTGCCAGTCATTTTTTCCATGAACGGGCGATATTGCTCCCCATCCTCCATCAGCTCCCGTAGCGTATGAATGTTCCCCCCTGGAATCTGCATCAGCAGCAGTCCGAGATAACGAAACAGGGTGGATTGACGGCTAGTCAGTTCGCTGCCGAGTAGGGCGTCGAAAAAATACTCAAACAGCTCAATGGTGTTATTCTCAATCGTCTCTTGCGCGCGCGTATCAGCGCCGTCCAGATGCGCAACGTCAAAGAGATTGAGACCGACCGGATGCTGGCTATCAGTAGGGTCAATAAAGATGGTTCGCTGACCGAGCAGGTCTGATTCAAACAAAGAGGTTTGGGAAAGGGTTTTCAGGAGCGTTCCATCGGGATCAATCACCACCACCGACATCTTCTGGTCAAGCGCGCGCACCAGATCATCATAGATCAAATATTGCAAAAGCTGGGTTTTACCATGACCGGTGCCGCCGGTGATGACGGTGTGTTCAAATCGCACCTCGTTGGGGATGGGAATTGGTACGGGGAGGGTAAACAGTCCGGCGAAGAAGGTTTGGTCGGTGTAGAGGTCAGACAGCTCCGGAGAAGCCATATTTCGCTGATCCTGCGGTGCTAAAAACTGTTTAGTGGTAGTGTTCCGTTCGCTCCATCGTACTCCCGACGCCGCGCAGAGCCGTGCTTCGAATTGCTCCCGCGCGTAATGATAAAGGTCTGGCTCTTCAATCTCTTTGTCATAGAACGTACCGATCAGCCTTCGCAGTAGATCGGGAAAATCATCAATGAAATCGCAGAGCGGTGTTTGTGGGCTAAGAATCGGCTGATGGGCCAAAGTGCCATCTGGGTACGGGTCAATCAGGACATTGACGGGTAATTCGGCGATGATGCCCCGCAATATGATCGCCATTTTTTCACGCCATAGGCCGAGATAATGCTGTTCATCCGAGAGCAGTTTGACCGCACGGCGTAAATAGGTGCGCAGTTCTGAAGCTGATTCCAAAGATTCTTGGTATTTCGGGAGGGTGGTAACATCGAACAGAAACGGCTCGGCGTGTAGCAACTGCCAACTAACTTCTGCCAGTGGCTCAGCGATCAAGGCGGACGGGCACAGATTGGATTCCGCACACACGTCAACCAACAAATCCGTGATGAACGTGTGAGCCTCATCGGCTGACTGAAAATATGAACCTGAGCGCAGTAGCTGCACAGCTTCAATGAGGCGTTCGGTGTCTTGCTCGTCAGGTGGTTTTGAGAAAGGCCAGCGCATCATTCATCGCGCGGGTATTTGATAACCTCCTCGCCGCCAAACTGCTGGCAGGTTTGCAAGACGTTATGAAAACTTTGCGCAGCTTTTTTGATTTGCTCTTCTGCTTCAATCATCTCGATAATGTCTTTGCATTCCACCGTCCGGCCTTTGACCAGATCGTTGACAGTAAATATGTGACCCTTGGCTTTTGCCGCAAAGACTGAGAACAATCTCTGCACCGGTCCTAGCTTCGGTAACTTGTCCATGACCGACGCCTTTTCATACAGAATATCTTTGCCGAGCTTGTATTTCCTCACATACTCGGCCTCTTGGTCAGACAGTTTGCTCCGAAGATTTAGTACAAACGAAATGGCTCCCAAGCCAGTGAATCCGGTTTTTTGCGAACGAGATAATAGTAGTTCCATGATTGCCCCCAACGGATGAAAAATAGGCAACCTATCATTGAAGCGGTTAAATCACAATTGGCAGTTTCTGCTAGAAGTGGAGGTGTTGTTAGTTTGTATCCATCCTCCTTTAGTCAGTTTTTGCAACGGTTGTGGCTTTCCAACCTTCATTTGTGAGTTGAATGATGGCCGACCCGGTGCCAGATATCTGCACAACACTGCTATTGGGACCGTAGTTACCGGGCATTGCCAACAAGTCTTTTCGGCGCGCTAGTGGCAATAATTGACCGGTTTCATCCGCAGCGCTCCAACGGAAAGTCACGCGGCTGACTTGCGCCGCGCTTTCCGACGGTAGCGTGAAATTGGTAACAGCATCAATTTTGCCGGTTCCAAAACAAGCACCGAGCGCTTTGCGCTGAGTGCCGACACCATCAGTGTATTCATAGACCTTTAGCAACTGGCGACCCACGTCAGTCAGATTGAAATCAATGAGGAATTTATGTTTAACCTCATCCAACACACCATAGTCGGCCAAATGCGTCAGATTTTTTTGGATGATTGTCGAATATCAATCTACCCCCCATTGGCACCGCCACTGGAAATAGATCATCAATTGACGAGGCACTTGCCAATTGATCGGGCTTGATCCCCAAATAGTCTGCGCCCAGTCCGGACAATGACGTGCAAGGAAAAGTCACTACACTGTCCTGCAAAGCGTTTTTAATGTTGGTTTCGTTCAATTCGTTAGAGTCCGAGAATATGTCAAAGACACTCCCAGATTCTGCCTCGTCGCTGCAGCCTGTGTTTAGGTATAGAATTGCGAGAAGTCCGAAAACTAGCGGCAATGCGATTGGGGTCCACGATGGTTTATTCGTCATCCTTATGCTCCGAATTTAGCGCGCAGGGCGTCCTTAAATTCCCGAATACGTTTTTGTGATTTTGCTTCACCGGAGGTTGAGCGACTGCCAAACGAGATGAATGTCATTTCCACGGTTCCGCCGTTTGGTTTGAGTTGCACTGACAATTGAACACTATAGTTGCGGCCCAACACCACACTTTCACCAAAATTTGGCTGGTCCGCCAATTGTACCAGATTCGTGGCGCGATTGCCGCCAGTGTATTGATAGCCGAGCGACTTGCCGACCTCGATTACGCTATCCACAAAACTGGCTGGTTGTTTCGACAATTGAACCGTCTCAACCGTAGTGAACTGACCGCCGAGGCCGCTAAAACTGGCACAACCAGAAACGGTCAACATCATCAACATTAGGGCTAGAAAACGCATAAAAAATACCTTTTAAAACTGCGGTGAATAGAAAAGGGTGATGGGTTGAATAGTCACTGCGCCGGAGGAATTGGCTCCTTGGACTTTTGACCAACCACATTGGCGGGCTTATGTACCGGTGCGGTGGTGGTGATGGTCGAGCTTTGTGGTGACTGATTAGCCAGCGCTGCCTGCTGCTCGCGGTGTTTGTTGACCGCAATCGCAGCCCAAATGACGCAGGCAGGCCATGTGATAAAGATGCCAAGCATCAGGGTGAGCGGTAGGACAATCAGGCTCACCACGAACATCACGATACCGCCGGTGACTGACGCATAGAGCAAACCAATTGGACCAAAGGCGATGGCAAGCAGTATCGCCACACCCATACTTTTTTGCGGTGCACTCGGTTGTCCCATTATGATGGTCGTATTTTGCACTGGTTCAGTCATTGCGCTCTCCACTTCAATTTTTCTGGCGAATGTTTGTTCCAAACTGAACAGCGTTTTACCAATTCGCCACTTAGCCTCATATATATGAAGACCATATATATCAATCCCGTATATATTGAGGGGGCTGGAATTAGTTCGGAGGCTCCAGCACATGACGAAATCGGTCTTTTCCGATGGATACAACGAATTGCTCGCCCTGTTGGTTGAAAGTAGAAAAGCGGCAGGTATGACGCAGGTTGAACTTGCGGAGCGCCTTCAACGTCCGCAGCCATTTATTTCGTATCTCGAACGCGGTGAACGCCGTGTCGATGTGGTGGAGTTTATTGCTATCGCTCGTGCTATTGGTGTCTCGCCTGCTGAATTGTTTGGTCGGCTGCTTTCTAAGATGCCTGAAAACAATCCGATTTAGACGAATAAACGCTCGACAGAAGTACGCATGCGCAAAGATTTTTGGTGATCTTATGTTGAGTAGCACTGCAAACATCCGATTGATTGATACTGGTTCATTGAAATTGTTGATGCCGTTCTACCTCAATCAAGAATGATCAATTCTCGGTTTTGTAAGAAAAATCTAGAACGGACAAAATTTCCCAACGCATGATGTTGACCGGATCGCGTTTAGCTCCCAATCTTGAGGCTGGTTCGTGTAGTTCAGGATATTCTCATCATTTCAAAAACCGCGCCACGATAGCCAATTTAGGGAACAACTAAGATATGGGGAAAATGAAATTTTTGATCGACCCAGTTTTGGCGCACAAAATCTTTGACGAGAAATCTGGCGGTATAACCAACTTTACGGAGGAATGGGCGAGTACAAGCGCATCTGAGGCAGCCAGCGCGCAATCGCAACGCAGCACAAAAACCATATATGCGTGGCTCAAAAATGGCCTGCCCGCATCACGTGATACCGTGTTCAGTTTTTTTGGCGCGCTCGATGTAGACCCTACCGCGATGGTTGATCTCGAAAAATCCGAAATTCCTAAAATCTTTGGAAGGTTACGCCATGCTTTTATGATGGGCGGAGTTAACGCTGGTAGCTTTCAGGCATTGTTTGATATCTATCGTCCGAGTGCGAACTGGCCTGACGACAGTCTGTCACAGCGATTTTATTCCCGTGACTGGACAAATTTTGATTTTGATCATCCGGCAGATAAATACAAAAACGGCTATGTGACAATTACAGTACGTGGTGATGAAAGCGTATCAACTGGATGGCCACGGGCGTTTCATATCGCCTATCGTCGGCATTCAAATGCCGATGGTCTGTGGCGACCCTACGGGACAGTAGTCTGCCGCTTTGGCAAAGCCACCCTTGCTCATGAAAATGGTGATATCCAACATGTTGACATGCCACCTCAATCCAAGCACCACCTCCAGTTCAAAACCTATTTCGGTCCTGGTCCTGCCGAATTTCGTATTGCCTGCTTACACCCGTTTGCAGGGGAAATTGAGCAATACGATGATCTCAATGTTCCGTTGTATTTTGTTGCGTAATACACACAAAAAAGGCGACATATTTGCGCCGCCTTTTTCTTCTGTGAATGAACTCAACCCATAGCCGCGGTTCGGTTTCCAACGTTTGAAAACGGCGACTTGCGCCTCGACGTGATTGATTTTGTGCGAGTGTGTCAATCAATCGGCTGTGATCCGCACGATGCCTTGGATGAAATATTTCCTGATCTTGCAAAAAAGCCGCCCGATCAAACATCAATTTGATCGAACAGCTTTTGAACGTGCTTTTTATCCCATCGCGGCGGCCAGCAATTCAGTGGGGCCGCGTTTTACGGACTCGGCTAAGGAAAGAGCTTCAAAAAGAACGGTGCTGCGTGGCTCGTTGTCGAAATACTTTCGAACCTTTGGCCGCAGTGGAGCCATGATTGGATAGAGACCGATTAACGCGTCAGCTTCCTCATATTTGTTTCGATATGAGTGCTGCCGCGCAATGTTCATATCAAGGACCGGAGCATTCTCAGCCGTTTTGGCCAGCGTAGCAATGACCTGTCTGGTGTGTTTGCCTTTACGCTGAGCATTAAACAATGTCTCGGTAATCACCACGCTGGGCGCAAATTCCTCGATTAACTGACGGACAAAGTCGGCGGCATAGGTGAGATCGCTGTATGCCTTGCCGGACATTTTCCAATACAGTATCTCATCGCCGTCCATGTACACCGCGCCAACGCGGCGATAGGCAGCGGCGAACGCCAGATAACTAAGACCCTCCATCGTCTGACCTTAGATCACCGATCAATTGGCCGTGCAGACGTTTTAGGGTATTCTCGCGGTTAAAGCGGGAGGCTTTCTCTTTGCTATCGCTATCTAGCGAAGGCATTTGTTGAAATAGCTCCTTCTTTGCTAATGTCCTGATCGCCTTGTAGAGGCTGTCAAAGGAACGATTATAGATGAGCGAAATCTTGCAGATTTCGAGCAAACTCGGCGGACGTTTGCCTGACTCGAACATGGCAATCTCCGGTTGACCGAGTTCAAGCAAGGTTCCGATATCTTTAGTGGATAATCCCGCCTTGCGGCGAGCGGCGCACAAATCGTGCGCAAATTGGGTGTGCATATTTTACGATTAAATTTAACTAATAACACTGCCTCAGCTTAATCCGTCTCGCCTCCACCGACTAGGGCGCACAAGCCGCCCCATTTTATTATTTTTGCGCCCTAGACAATCACGACCACCTATGCGGTATGTGCTGATGAGGTGCCGGATAGGTGGAACCTATCCGGTCTCTGCAATACCGCATTGGTGGTTAGTTGAGGGGTAAGCGTTGGAGTATAGGCAGATTAGCGCGTTTCGCGTGGCCAATGCTAGAGAGCACGGAACCACCTAAAACGCCCTAGCCTCAAATCAGTCCTTACCGTTCAATGAAGCAATGTCTTCATTCCACAATCCCGTCACCCAGCTTGGCACTGCTTATCACCGCTATGGCGACAAGCCATTTGGCATCTACCAGAGCGACCGCCAGAGCCATATCTATCTAATTGGTCAGACCGGCACGGGAAAATCCACCCTACTCGGAACTATGGCCACGCAAGACGCAGCACAAGGACAAGGCTTTTGCCTGATTGACCCGCACGGCGATCTAGCCTTGCACCTGCATAACAATATCACTGCCGATCATATCTATTGGAACGTATCAGATCCCCAGAGTCCTTTTGGGTATAACCCATTGACCCGCGTTCCAGCCCATTTACGACCATTGGTTGCATCCGGTTTTATCGAAACACTCAAAAAACAATGGGCGGATAGCTGGGGAGCGCGGATGGAGCATCTATTGCGCTACGCCGTCCTGGCCCTCTTGGAACAGCCACTGGCAGATATCCGCGACATCAGCCGGTTGTTTTTAGAAACCGAGTTCAGGCGCAACCTCGTGGCGCGGATCAGTGACCCGCAGGTGCGCACCTTCTGGACGGTTGAATTTCCCAAGATGAAATATCTGACCGCCATTGATGGCGTTGCGCCAATTAACAACAAGCTCGGTGCATTCTTGGCGCACCCGCTGGTGCGCAAGGCCGTCTGCACACCGAAAGAGCCGCTGCGATTTCGGCAGATCATGGATGACGGGAAAATATTGATCGTCAATTTGGCAAAGGGTCAGATTGGAAACGACAATGCCAATGTGCTGGGCGGCTTGCTGGTTTCCAACATTATGAACGCCGCTTTCACGCGCCACGATACGCCAGAAGCACAGCGTCGGCCGTTTTTCCTCTATGTTGATGAGTTCCACAATTTCACCACCACAGCATTTGCCGACATGCTGTCAGAAAGCCGTAAATATGCCTTAGGATTATGCTTAAGCCAGCAACATAGCTCACAGACCGAACCACCCGTTTTTGACGCTGTGATGGGGAATGTGGGGACGATGATAGCCTTGCGGGTGGGAGCCAAGGATGCACCGATCATGGCTCGGCAGTTTGGTAATATTGCTGCTGAGCATTTTGTGACTCTGCCGAATTATCACGGGTTTATCCAATTGTTCGTGCAAGGAAGGAAAATGCCAGCATTTTCCTTTCAAACTAGGCCGCCCCTCCCGTAATTTGGGGCGTCCGGTGCGCCCTAGTTTGAATTTTCACGGAGCGATAAGATTACCCCATGACCGAACGTGATTATCTTGAAGAATATCTACAGCTTTGCAAACGTATCTATGAACGCAAGGTTTTGGATGGCACATGGCCATGGCCCGAAGATTCGCCAAATTCTCATATTGTGTTAGATTCGGATGATAATTCTGAAAATTCATGAAAAGTTGTTTTGGGTACGTCCGCGTCTCCACCATCAAGCAGGGTGATGGTGTCTCCCTACAGGCACAAAAAGATGCCATTATGGCCTTTGCGAGTCGCAACAATATCAACATCACCAAATGGTTTGAAGAAAAAGAAACCGCTGCGAAAAAAGGTCGACCAATTTTCAATGCGATGGTTTCGGAATTGAAGCGCGGTAAGGCGCGCGGTGTTGTCATTCATAAGATCGACCGCTTCGCCCGCAACTACACCGATTGGGGCAAGATATCCGACCTCGCTGATAGTGGCGTGGAAATTCTGACCGCCACCGAGAGTTACGATTTCAATACCTATGGTGGCCGGATGGCAGCGGACTTCCAGCAGGTCGTAGCAGCTAACTACATTCGCAACTTACGCGATGAGATCAAGAAAGGGCAGAACGGGCAACTCAAAAATGGACTCTATCCGTTTGGAGCGCCTATCGGCTACTTAAATGCTGGCGGCGGCAAACCGAAGGTGCCTGATCCAGAACGCGGTCCGCTCGTGCGACTGGCTTTTGAACTCTATTCGACCGGCCAGTATTCCTATCGCCCGTTGCTAAAAGAATTGAAACGACGGGGGCTGCGTAACAAAAGCGGTAAGTCGCTGTCGCTATGTGGCTTGGAAACACTGATCAAGAACCCGTTTTATTGCGGGATCATTCACATCAAACGCACCGGACAGACGTTCAACGGTATTCACGAACCCCTCATTTCCGTAGCATTGTTTCAGCGCGTTCAAGATGTGCGCACCAGTCGCACGAGCAAGCAGATCACGCGACACAACCATACCTACCGTGGCCTGTTTCGGTGCGGCGAATGTGGCGGAGCAATGGTGCCGGAACTCCAAAAAGGCCACGTTTATTATCGTTGCAAACTGATGGGATGCCCGACCAAGACTGTTCGCGAGGAAGTGTTGGAAGCCGAAGTTACCCGCTGCCTCGAACACATCAAGCTGACCAAAAGCGATGTCGCTCTAGCAGCCCGACAAATTAGGAAATGGATGGGAGAAAAACGACAAACAATCTCTGACAGCGCGGCTCAGCTCCGTCTTGCCAATATTCGCGATCGCATAGACAGCTTGACCGACGCCTTGATTGATAAACTGATCGATAAAGAAACTTTCAACTTGAAAAAAGCAAAGCTCGCTTTGGAAGAGGCGCAGGCGCTGGAAGATCAGCAGAGAACAGTGACTTTGCAGCAAAAAGCTGACAATTTACGCACATTGGCCGAACTGGTGATTAGCCTTGCGCAGACATACGTTTTTGGGAAAACCGACGAAAAGCGCCATCTAGTCGAAATGGCCACGTCGAACCGGCGAGTGTCAGGGAAAAACGTATATTTAGAGCCAGCAAGTTGGGTCCTGGAGGTCCAAAATGCCATTGCTGTCCTCTGTTGTGCAGAAGCCCCGGACAAAAGCCGAACTTTCGGTGATCTAAATATGCTTTTTGAAGAATCAGAACTGCCTACCAGAGAACAACTCTGTGAAAATAATATAGCATCGACAACACCAGAAAAACTAGGGCGCTCACATTTGAGGGAATAAATACATTTGATTCCCCAGGGTGTTCTCAAGGCAGATTCGTACGCTCGGTTGACCGTGCATTTGAGAGAATACACGGGCAATCATTGTGGCAATTAAGAACACGATTACGCGCAACCAAATTGGCGCTACGCTAAATCGTCAGTTTTCAACGGTCCGTATGCATATAGATGATGATAGCCGTAAAACACTATCCCATCTGGGAATGCGCCACGGTATTTTCGTCTCAAGATTGCATGGACACGTTTCTCGGTGCCGTCGCCCCTTTGGACGCTGTCTTTTCTTTTAGTCTTGCTCATATCTTATACCTTCTGAAGTGAGGACTAAATATGAGAGCGACTTCCATTTGACATGGTCACACTGATTTGCTACTCTTTAAAGAGTCATTTAAAGCGGTGTTAAGCCGCCCCCAACACCAAACTTTCCTACTTGCTTGGTATTGGTAATATGACCCATATATGGCCCTGAGTCAATCTGACTCGGGGCCTTTTGCTTTTGTCGCTAATGAAATTATAACCAGTATTTCATTGCTCGTCGCATGATTCTAGGGGGCAGTCAGGAGCGGGGAGCGGGAATTTAGCAAAAGTATCAATCATGTACGGCGAACTGAAAAAATGACCGATGCCCACATAAAGTATTTATCTCTGATCGATTGGGATCAGCTCTTGCAGGACCCAGTCAAATTTAGGACTAAATAGCGCTAACGGCGCGTCTGTACCGTTTTTCCGCATTTCATGACCAGTTCGTAGCGAGAATGCATGCGAATGAAGCATTGTACCATTATCCTCAAGGTGAGACACTAATGTTGAGTAGCCTCCGCCCAACTCGACAATTGTCCTCTGCCACATTGCTTTTTGAGTTGATAAATGCTCAATATCGCATTCTGGATAAGGGGTAGTTCGATGGATGAAAAAGTCATTGCGGAGGGCATTGTTGGAATTGGGCGGGGTTTTTGTTTTTCAAAAAAGCGTTTATTTATATACAAGAATAGTCAAGATATTAGTGTGCCTCTAACTGACATTAGTGATGTCCATATCTATATCAAAAACTCCTGGGGGTTTGTGATATTTTTAGCGATTGTTGCATTTTTCTCATTTTCTAACGGATACTATATTTTGGGGGCGATAAGCACTGTTTTAGGCTTTCTGTCATTCAAATATCTAACAAGTGATAACATCCTAATCTATGAGAATGGAAATTCGGAACCATATAGTTTCGATTTAAGTCGAAAGGAAGCATCAGAACTAAAACAATCTTTAGGGAAGCTGGAAGATATAAATGTCATCATCCATTGAGGTATCTAAAATAATTATCAAATCTCCAGCGTATAAATGGTTGTGAACTATCGGAAGATGCATTCATAAAGTGTTGGTGACTATCGACAGAAAATTCATAATGGTATAGCCACTTGTATTATAGAGAATGTGAAGAACCAGAAGGAGAGAGGTATGTCGAATTGTAAATTTTGCGGTGGAAGCGGTAGATGTAAGCCATGCAACGGCACTGGTGATGGAAAAAGCGTTACACCCCATCCGTCAAAGCAATTGCAACGTGGCGGTGGCGAAGTAGTGTGTCCTGGATGCAATGGGAGTGGAACTTGTTCAGGTTGTAATGGAACGGGCAAAGATTAATTGTTTAAACTAACCGGTTCAACATAAGCTGGAAGGCGGCAAGACGTGATCGTGCAGATTTGCTCATATTTGAATGATAGGGCACGCCCTCAAATTCTTGGAAGATATTAGCTTGCTGCATTTCAAGCTCAATGTGATTTTCTAGAAAATGTTTCACCTGATCTTGACTGGTGAAGTTTGAAGAAGCTGATTCAACAAGAGAAAACGCTTGGTCTGCAAAACCTTCAGGGTCATTTTCTATTTCCTTTGGCAAAAGGATTTGATCGATTTTCATTGTAATAATATATCACGAAAATTTAGGATGAGCAAAGAAAAGGACAATCATATGTTCAACCTTTGGAATCTTAGTTATTTAATAGCGCGCCGAAATTACTCGCACCCAACCCCATCATTATCGTGATCTAGGTGCGATCCATATCCCGGCTGTCCCAGGCGCACTGGAGCAGCTCCAGCATCACGAGCCGCTGTGCAGTTTGGGTAATAGGTCGATCCATTGGAACGTTTCACCGCTTGCGGCCGAGCATTACCGCCGTGACAATGCCGCCCGCCGTTCTTACGATCATTATGACATCCATCCGCAGCCGTGCGCCCACCGTGTGCAAACGAAGGGCTGGTAAGAACTGGTTGTCCCAGACTCAATATTCCTATCGTCGCTAACACAATAATCCGCATGGAATTCTTCTACCGGATTAACTGTGAAATTTTAATCATTATCTCGAAGGCGTCCATTGTTGTCCGAAATTGTCAAGGAAAAACAGCCAAAAACCAGTCTAAACACTGACTCAACTCGACTCATTTCCATTGAGCACCAATAGCTGAACGCTTAGACCGGACGGATGAAAACCAAGAAAAAGGTCGGCATCTGGCTGCGTGTCTCGACTGACGATCAGATGCACGGCGATAGCCTTGAAGTCCATCAACACCGCGCCAGTCTCTACGCGGAAAGCAAGGATTGGGAGGTAGTAGAAACCTATCGCCTTGAAGCTGTTTCCGGCAAGCGCGTCATAGACCACCCTGAAGCGCGACGTATGATTGCAGATGTGCAAGCCGGTCACATTTCCGGCTTGATCTTCTCGAAACTGGCGCG